>Ga0160428_1000010_pt1 | contig 287751 bp, 248 predicted proteins | sample SolpanmetagenomM_FD_108198 | JGI IMG/M metagenome (GOLD analysis project Ga0160428, IMG submission 108198) | Solar panel surface microbial communities from Lawrence Berkeley National Laboratory, California, USA - M | ecosystem: Engineered > Built environment > Solar panel > Unclassified ... | reverse complement strand
TTAACGCCCGTTTCAAGCATCTGGTCCATTCATGAGCACCATGAGGAAGGGCACCACGAAGGCGAAGCGCACGAGGAGGGTGAGGAACATGAGGAGGCACCGCGCGAGATTACGAGTATGCTTATCAAGTTTCGTAACCCGCTGGGGATGATGCTGGCGCGGGGCATCAACAACAACTCAAAACTACAGGCGGCCCTGCCCAATATCGAAATCAATCGCCTGTTTTCGCTGCTCGGCGTAGGCGTCGAAACGCTGCGCGGACTGGCTATCGTAATCATGCTCATTTCGGGCATCAGCGTGTTTGTGTCGCTCTATAATTCGTTGAAAGAACGACGCTACGAAATGGCGCTGATGCTGTCGATGGGCGCGACGCGGGCGCAGCTGTTCGGGATGCTGCTGCTGGAAGGGCTAGTGCTGGCCCTGCTGGGCTTTGTGCTCGGCATCATGCTGAGCCGCGTGGGACTATGGCTGTTTTCGAGCAGCGTCTCCTCCGAATACCACTACAACCTGGCCGCGTTTGGCATCCTGCCCGAAGAGTGGGGCCTGCTGGGCGTTGCCGTCCTGATTGGTCTGCTGGCCGCGGCCCTCCCCGCCATCGGCGTCTACCGCATGAACATTTCCCGTACCCTGGCTGAAGATTAATGACCATTCTCCGCTCAACGTTCGCGCTTTTCCTCGTTCTCATTTCCCTGCAAAGCCGCGCCCAGCTAGCCGCCGGGTATGCCGCCCGCTATGCCCAGCCGGGCATCGATGTGCTGAATTACGATTTCTCACTGACGCTTAGCGATTCGACCAACCGGATCATCGGCGAAACAAAAATCCGTTTCACCCGCGCCGACGACCGGCAAACGGTCTGGTTCGACCTCATCAGCCAGAAAGCCGACTCGACCCGCCCCGACGCGACGGGTATGCGCGTCCGGCGCGTGACGCTGGCCAATGGCAAAGCCGCGCCGTTCAGCCAGCGCAACGACCGGGTCTTTATCAACCTGCCAGCCGCCCCCAACCAGCCCACCGACCTCACGATTCAGTACGCGGGCATCCCCGAGCGGGGGCTTATCATCAGCCACAACAAATTCGGCGACCGCACCTTTTTCGGCGACAACTGGCCCAATAACGCGCGGCATTACCTCCCCGTCGTCGACTACCTGGCCGACAAAGCGACCTGTTCGTTTACAGTCAACGCCCCGGCCGAGTACCGCGTCATTGCCAACGGGAAGTTCATCAGCGAAACACCGGTGCCGGGCAAAACTCCGCGTAAGCTGACGCGCTGGCAGGAAAACACGCCCATCCCGACGAAAGTCATGGTGATCGGTGCCGCCCGCTTCGACGTCGATGAAGTCGGTTCGGTAGCGGGTGTGCCCGTGCAAAGCTGGCTATACCCCCGCGACAGTCAGAAGGGCTTTGTCGATTACCGACCAGCGAAAGCGATTCTGGAATATTTCTCAAATCAGATCGGCCCGTACTCATACGAGAAGCTGGCGAACGTCGAATCGACAACAGTGTTTGGCGGGATGGAGAACGCGAGCTGCATTTTCTACAACGAGAAAGTCATCGTCGGCCGACCAGATTCCGACGTGGAAGCGCTACTGGCGCACGAAATCGCGCATCAGTGGTTCGGCAACTCGGCTACCGAAGCCGACTGGTCGCAACTGTGGCTCAGCGAAGGCTTTGCCACGTATTTTTCGGCCCTGTACCTCGAACACGCCTACGGCAAAGACACGCTCAACGCGGTGCTGAACCAGAACAAAGGGCAGATTTTCCGCTTCACAGCCGCCAAACCCAAGGGCACGATCATCGACTCGACGGCAACCAACCTGAACGATCTGCTCAACCCCAATTCGTACCAGAAAGGCGGCTGGGTGCTGCATATGCTCCGCTGCGAACTCGGCGACGATCTGTTCTGGAAAGGCATCCGCGCCTACTATGCCGCCTACCGCAACCGCAACGCCCGCACCAGCGACCTCGTCGCGATTATGGAGCAAACGTCCGGCCGCAAGCTGGGGCCGTTTTTCCAGCAGTGGCTCAATCAGCCGGGCTACCCCGAAGTAGTCTGGGGTTCCAGCTACGACGCGGGCAAGCAATCGGTCGTGATCGACGTGCGGCAGGCGCAGCGCACGGGTTTCTTTACCATCCCGCTGGTGTTCAGCTTCCGCGACGCGTCGGGCCGGGAAATCGCCCACTCCCCCCGCCTGACGATGAACAAGCAAACGCAAACCTTCACCGTTCCCGCCGGTACCCGCCCTGCCACCGTCGTCATCGACCCCGACAATACGGTGCTGATGCGGGCCATCGAAATGGGCAAGTAAATTGCGTAACTTACCCCCACGCATCACCCGCTACGACCATGCTCAAGCGCGTTTCCATCCAGAATTTCAAAAGCCTGAAAGACGTTACCCTCGACCTCCAAAAAGTCAATCTGCTGATTGGCCCAAACAATTCGGGAAAGACAAATTTTTTGAAGGCGCTGGAGAATTTTGCGTCAGTTGGCGACAATGGTCGAGTTAACGATTTCGAGTCAGTAAGCTTCAATGGTTTAGGCGAAGACATAGTCTTTCAATTTCTCTTCTCCCCCAGTTCTAATGGTTATATGGCTCAGAATGGGCCAGAGATAGCTGGAAATAATTTTTTCTTCGAGAAGAAAGCTTTCTTAAAAGCGGAAGAAAACTCTTTCTTGATGTCCACAGTAAGCACTAAAATTGATGACTATTTCGTCAACAGCGACGGTAGAAAAAACGAATTAATAGAGGTCTTGGGAGGACATAGACGTGAGTTGTATGAATACATAAAGGCAAAAGTTCATCGTCCAGATCCGTCTAAATTAGAACACTCATCAAAGCTTACAGGTAACGAAGTCAATCTCGACGCTAGCGGCTCAAACATTATAGCATTCTACTTTTACGTATATAATAATTACGAGACAAATGCGAACTCCATTCAAGCTGCTTTGTCGTTGTGCATTCCAGAAATAACTAATTTCAGAACTCCCCCTCTACAGGGAGAAAATACATTGGGTTTAAAATTTTTCACTAAACAGGGGAAAGCTTTCTGGGCAAGCGAAGTATCCGAAGGCGTGTTATATTTTCTAATTCTCCTTTGCATCATCAACCAGCCCAATCCACCCAAATTATTGCTATTAGAAGAGCCGGAAAAAGGCATTCACCCGCGTCGGATTCGGGAAGTGATGGACTTTATTTTCCGTCTGGCAGAAGATAAAGACGTACAGATTATTTTGACTACGCACAATGAGCACGTGCTAGATGAGTTCGCAACGCGGCCGGAATCTGTCTTTGTCTTTGATAAAGATGATGAAGGGGCTACTTACGTCCGAAACTTGCAAAAGGATATTATTGAGCCTACAAACGAACGTAATCAAGAGTTAGACCTTGACCCTGTTGATTTAACATCGAACCTAAGCGAAAACTGGCTTTATGGACTGCTGGGAGGGGTTCCGGCAATTCCATGAGCAAGACACTACGTTATACCCTGATAGCTGAAGGATTTGCTGAATATGAATTCATCCCGGCCTATATCGAGTGGGCAGCCGGCCAAGTTGGCGATATACAGGCAATAAGAACCAAGATTCAACTTGCCATTTCCAGAAATCCGAGCTTCTCGAAAGTTTTACAGGAAGCAGCCACGTATTGTGTTCAATCGTTTGCCGACAGGAAGAATCCGTGCGACCTATTTATAGTGGGTATCGATTTAGACACGACCGATTTTACCGATGATCTGGAATACCACACCGAGCGTCTTAAAAAGCTACGAGAGGCAATGGGCAAGGTATATCAACGGTATGAAGGCAGAATAATTCTCTACGTTCCCATTCAGGCAGTCGACTGCTGGATTCACTATATTCAGCAGGACGCAACACCCAACAGTCTTGAATCAACATCCAAAAACGAGACAAAACATAAAGTCTACGGGCAACGGCAAGATCGTCAACAGATCGAGAAAATAGCTCGCGAGGCAGCGAACAAAGCCGATTTTGAGAAACTCGCCCGGCAATCACGCAGTTTCAAACACTTCCACAGTCAGGTCGTTGACTTTCTAGGAAAGTACAGCAAACCCTGACGAAGATGAACTACTATAATTCCATTGTCGACACGATCGGAAATACACCGCTAGTGAAGTTGAATCACGTCACGAAAGGCATCCGGGGCATAATTCTGGCAAAGGTCGAATACTTCAATCCGGGTAACTCGGTGAAAGACCGGATTGCGATTCGGATGATCGAGGACGCCGAAAAGCGGGGTGAACTCAAACCCGGCGGCACCATCATCGAAGGCACCAGCGGTAATACCGGCTTTGGTCTGGCACTGACGGCCATCGCCAAAGGGTACAAGTGCATTTTCACGATGGCCGACAAGCAGTCGAAGGAGAAGATCGACATTCTGCGGGCGGTGGGTGCCGAAGTTGTCGTTTGCCCGACAAACGTGTCGCCCGATGATCCGCGCTCGTACTACTCGGTCGCCCGGAAGCTCAACCGCGACATTCCGAATTCGCTTTACCCTAATCAGTACGATAACCCGTCGAACAGGGCAGCCCATTACGACACAACCGGACCAGAAATCTGGCGCGATACCGACGGCCAGATTACACATTTTGCCGCCAGCGTCGGGACGGGTGGGACAATCAGCGGTACGTCAAAGTTTCTGAAAGAGCAGAACCCGAACCTGTTTACGCTGGGACTGGACACCTACGGCTCGGTATTTAAGAAATATAAAGAAACCGGCATTTTCGACCCCGGTGAAATCTATCCGTATCTGACCGAAGGCATCGGCGAAGATATTTTGCCGCAGAACGTCGATTTCGGCGTTATCGACCAGTTTATCAAAGTCACGGACAAAGACGCGGCTATCATGGCCCGGCGGCTGTCGCGGGAGGAAGGGCTGTTTGCTGGTTGGTCGTGTGGCACGGCGGTGCACGGGGCGCTCGAATGGGCCAAAGACCACCTCACCGACGACGACGTGCTGGTGATTCTGCTGCCCGACCACGGCACGCGCTATCTCGCCAAAATTTACAACGACAACTGGATGAAGGACCACGGCTTTCTGGAAGACCGTTCGTTCAAAACCGCCCGCGACATCATCCGGCACAAAAACGGAAGCGCGGGCGATACGCTGACGACAATAGGTGCCGATGTATCCATCAATCAGGCGATTCAGGTGCTGAACCGTAACGGTATTTCGCAGATTCCGGTGACCGATGACGCCAATCAGATCGTCGGTAGCCTGACCGATACGACGGTGCTGAACCGGCTCATCGATGATCCGTCGGTGAAAGACCATCCGGTCAGCGACGTGATGGATAAGCCGTTCAAGTTCGTCGGCCTTGACAACACGATCGATGCGCTGTCGTCGCTCATCGACCGCGACAACAAGGCGTTACTCGTCCGCGATGAGCAGGATCAGGTTCACATCATTACCCAGGCTGATTTACTGGCCGCCATGACGAATTAGTCCATATAGACAGGATTACAGGATGAACAGGATTTCGTACGTTTTATTATGCTCGTCAAATCCTGTTCATCCTGTAATCCTGTCCTATAATCCGTTACCGGCGGTTGTCGCCCCCTTCCATCATGCTGAGGTAGCTCATGTAGCGGCTTTCAGCGATGTCGCCCTCCCCTACCGCATCTTTGATGGCGCAGCCGGGCTCGTTGATGTGCAGGCAGTTATGGAACCGACACTGATTGAGCCGATCGCGCATTTCGGGGAAGTAATGCCCGATCTCCTCCTTCGACGTGTTGATTAACCCCAGTTCCTTGATGCCGGGCGTATCGATAATGTACGTTTCGGGTGCCAGTTCGAACATTTCGGCGAAAGTCGTCGTGTGAACGCCTTTGTTGGCGAACGTCGAAATTTCGTTCGTCCGTAAATTTAAATCGGGGGCAATAGCATTGACCAGCGTGGACTTACCTACGCCCGAATGACCCGACAGTAAGGTTACTTTGTGGTCGAGCAATTGCCGGAACGCGTCGACACCTTCGCCCTCCGTGGCCGACGTTGCCAGGCATTGGTAGCCAATCCGCTCGTACATAGCCATAATTTCCTGCTGATACGCCAGTCCTTCGTCGTTCAGCACGTCGGCCTTATTGAACACGACAGCCGTGGGAATTCGGAACGACTCAGCCGCCACCAGAAACCGGTCGATAAAGCCAAGCGACGTGCGGGGTAACGTCAGCGTCGCCAGCAACACCGCCTGATCGAGATTAGCGGCTAGCATATGGCCGTGCGCCGTTTTATGCACCGACTGCCGGACGATGTAATTGTCGCGGGGCAGAATATCGGTGATTACGGCCGTATTCTCGATCTCGTCTTCAACATCAAACGTCACCCGGTCGCCTACCGCAATCGGGTTGGTCACCTTAAACCCTTTGATCTTGAATTTACCTTTCAGTCGCCCCTTGTACACGTGTCCGTCGACGTTGCGAACGTCGTACCAGGACCCTGTTGAGCGAAGTATTAAGCCGGTGTTTGACAATGATTGAATGCCTGAGTGATAGAATGATTGAACGCGCTAGTTGCCCGCATTCGTTTCCAGCAACTTCGCTGCTGCTTCCATAACCTTTGCCGTTGCACCGACGTTCCGCAGGACGTAATCGCGGGTAACTTGGGCGGCTTTTGACCGATCGTGGTATTGCCGGGCGAAGGTCGTTTGCAGTTCATCGACTGTACGAACCGGAAATGCACCGCCTGCCGAAACCAGATCGACGGCTTCCTGAAACTTGTCGTAGACCGGGCCGAAAAAGATGGGCATGCCAAAGGTGGCCGCTTCCAGAATGTTGTGCAGCCCCTCGCGAAACGCCCCACCGATAAACGCAAACTCACCGTACTGATACAACGACGACAGCATCCCAACATTATCAATGAATAGCACCGCTTTGTCGGCCAGACTACCCATATCACCGGGGTCGACAGCAGAGTAGCGGACGGACGGGCGGGTTAGCCGGGCCTGCCAGTCAGTAAGTTTGTCAGCGTCGATTTCGTGCGGGGCAACAATGACTTTCAACGGCTGATCGAACTGGTTCAGAAACGGAATCAGCACGTCCATATCCAGCGGCCACGCACTGCCGACCACGAGCAGCGGCTGTTCGTTTTTAAACGTTTCAGCAACCGGAATGGCGCGGATCGTCGCGACGGTCTGTGCAACCCGGTCGAAACGGGTATCGCCCGCTAGTGTTACGTTCGTAATGCCAATAGTCCGCAGCAGATCGACCGACTCCTGATTCTGTACCAGCAGATGATTGAACTGGTGGAGCATTTGCCGGTAAAATCCGCCGTATGACTTGAAAAACAGTTGATTCGGGCGAAAGATCGCGGAGAAGGACAGCACCGGAATCCTGGCCCGGTGCAGTTCATCGAGGTAATTGGCCCAGAACTCATATTTGATAAAAAATACAAGCTCCGGTTTCACCAGGTCGATAAAGCGACGGGCGTTGGCGGGGGTGTCGATGGGCAGGTAAAAGACGTAATCAGCGCCGTCGTACTGCTTACGCACCTCATAGCCCGACGGCGAAAAAAACGTCAGCAGGATACGACACTGCGGATAAGCCGCCCGGAACGCTTCCATAACGGGACGCCCCTGCTCAAATTCGCCTAGTGAAGCCGCGTGAAACCAGACAATCGGGCGGGAGTCTGTAGCGCGGCCCAGTTCATACGCTATAGAGTCGAGCAGCCCCTGCTGCCCCGCCAGCCACTGCCGGGCTTTAGGGTGAAACGGAGCGGCCAGCCGCAGCACCGCCGGATATAGCCCAATTCCCGTTGAATACAGTTGCCCAGCCAGACTCATGCAGTGATCGTTAACAAATGACAAAACTACGAAACCATTTAGCCGGTGCCGCGATCTTTTCAGCGAAGACAGGGGCCAGAAGCGAACGAACTTTTCAGCTACAGAATTGATTTTACGTCAACAGTACTTAAGTACCTATGTTGCTACAATGAACTGGAACAAGCTAACGAGTGACGCGCAACTCACCGAGATAAAGGAAGAATCGGCCAAACAGCCTGTGCTGATTTTCAAGCACAGCACGACCTGTTCGATCAGCGCGATGGCCCTGAGCCGTATGGAACGCAACTGGAGCGATCAGTTGGGTGTCAAGCCCTACTACCTGGACCTGCTGGCCAACCGCCCTATCTCTAAACAGATTGAGCAGGAATTTGGCATCGAGCATGAGTCGCCACAGGTATTGCTGATCCGAAACGGCGAATGCGTGTACGACGCGTCGCACATGGCCATCTCGTTTGCGGGCTTGCAGCAGGCGGTATAGCCAACGAAGCCAATAAAAAAGGCGAGCCACCCGGTTCGCCTTTTTTGTTTTTCAGCCTTGCAGGGTAATGCGGGCCCGGTGACAGACGCCCCCAATTGGCGGGTTGAACTTCGACACGCTGACTTCAACCGCGTCGAGCGTCGGGTATTGCTGCCGGATACCCTGAATAATGCTGTGAGCAATATGTTCCAGCAGGCGGGCGGGTTGTTGCATCACCGCCTTCGTAATCTGGTACAGATGCTCGTAATTGACGGTCGCGCTGAGTCGGTCGCGCTCGGCGGCTTCGGCAAAATCAGCCGTTACCACAATATCGACGGAGTACTTATTACCGATCTTCTGCTCCTCATCGTAGTAGCCGTGGTACGAAAAAAACTCCAGGCCTTCGAGGGTGATCGTTCCCATACGCGATAGCACGCTGCTGCAAACAGCTTAAATCTGATCGAAGAATGACCCACCCCGGCGTGGTTGCTCCGGTTCGGGCACAGCCGCAGGCCTTTGTTCGGTCGGTTGGGGTTCGGGCGTCGTTACTTCGGCGACGGTCGACTGAGACACCTGACCCACTTCGACATCAGTCGGGATCTGCCGGGTTGTATGGTCGTCGGCCTGCGCCAGCGGAGCGGGTTCGGGTGTCGGCGCAACGGGCGTCGTTGGTATATCGGCAACAGGAATGGGTTCCGGCACGAACGTTTCACGCTCCATCAATGGGGGCAGGTCCGTTGCCGGAGTCGACGGCTGCGAAGCGGATTCAGGTGCAGGTGCAGCCACTACGGGAGCCGGGGCTTCGTAGTCGGGTTTACCGACACCGTCGGCCTGCTTCAGATCGTCGGTAATCTGCGTCGAAACCTCGTCGATTTTTCCCAGCAGGTTTTGTTTGGCAAATTTCTTTTCAAACCGGTCGACACTATCGATGGCTTTACCGGCCAGGTCGCGAATCTGAACGCCCAGGTTTTCCTTGTATTTCTCCAGCGCCTTGAAATCGTGTTCCAGCGATTTCAGGTCGTTCAGAATATTATCTTTCAAAAAACGCGACTGGTTTTCGGCATCCTGAATCATCAGGGCCGACCGTTTGCGGGCATCGGCCAGCAGTTCATCGGCTTTCTGTTTTGATTCGCCCATGTACTGCTCAGCCGCTTTGTTCGCCTGATCGGTGATCTGATGGCTGGTATCTTCGGCCGTTTTCAACGTACGAAACAGCGTCATTTCAACCTCTTTCAGCTTACCCAACTCTTTTTCGGCCAGTTCAAGCTGCATTTTTAGCATCTTGACGTCCATACTAACCCGCTCCCATTCCTGCGATAGCGAGACTAGAAAGGAGTCGACATCGTCGGGTTTATAACCGCGCATTACTTTCTCGAAAGTATGCTGGCGAATTTCGATTGGCGTAATTTTCATACCGGGACCGGACGTTTGGGTAAAGCTTTTTTGTACGGAATGGGTGAAATAACAGCCAATCTACTGATTTAGCAAACCACAACGACTTAAATATACCTATACGGTCGCAACAGCGCAGATCACTGCACGTTCCACACCGAAATCGTCCGGTCGTCGCTGGCCGACAGCAACGTCTGATTATCGAGCCAGCACACGCTGTTGACCGACGTTCCGTGCCCGGCATGACGCGCCCGGTCGACTACTTTCAGGAGCCGGAACGTGTCGGCGTCCCACAGCTTGACCGACTTATCCATGCTCCCCGTCGCGATCAGCCGGCCGTCGGGTGAGTACGCGATTCGGTTGATGGTGAACAAATGCGCGACAATATCCTGGTGCAATGCATAGCCTTTTTCAACGTCCCACACTTTCAGGTGTGCATCGCGGCTACCCGTAAGCAGGTAGCGGTAATCGGGCGAATAAGTCAGGGCAAAAACGGAGTTGGTATGCGCCGGCACGACATGACGCAGGTCCAGCGTCTGCAAATCGAAAATCCGTACGCTGTTATCGCTGTAGCCGACGGCCAGTTCGCGTTCGACCGGATTGATCGCCAGACAGCGGGCCGCCTGATCGGATGCTTTCAGATGACGGCGAACAGCCCGGCTTTCGGTATCAATCACCGCCACGACGCCATCGCCCAGGGCCACAAACGCGTCGTTTTTGTAGAAGTCGAGGGCGAAAATGGCCGACGTCGTTATATTTAATGAACCAACCGCTTCCTTTCGCGCCGGGTCGATCAGGTGAATGCCGTCATAGTTCTGACCGATCCAGAGCAGACCCGTATCGGATTGCAGCGTGACGGAATAAACCGAAGCGGGTAACTTTGCCAGCAGTTCGCCCTGATCGGGTTTACCCAGTTGCCAGCGCACAACCAGCCCGTCGCCCCCAGCCGAGAAAAACGTGCCGGGATCGGTGCCGGGCGTGAGCGCGTAGACGCCGTCACGGTGCCCGCCGAACGTATCGATTTTGGTTACTATCACCCGTCAAAGGTCGCAAACAAAAGCCAGCCGACCCAATGCATCCTATGTCCGCTGCCTCCCTGCTCACCCCTCAGCTGCTTGTCATTTCGTCCGATTGTCAGGCCCTGTTATTACCCATCGTCGCCGACGAACCGACGCTGCGAACCGGGCTCCCGCTAACGCAACCCGAGCTGGACGATCTGGCGCAGATCCGGCATCCGGCGCAGCGCACCGAATGGCTGGCCTGCCGCGTGGCCGTTCGGCAGTTGGTCGGGCAGTTGGGGGGCGTCTATACGGGCTTGTACAAGGATGAATATGGCAAACCGCACCTGCGCGATCTGCCGTGGTCTATTTCGCTATCGCACACAACCGGCTGGGCTGCGGCAGTCGTGCATCAATCGCGGCCGGTCGGCATCGATATCGAGCCGATCCGGGATCAGTTCCAGCGCGTCGTGCCGCGTACGCTGTCGGTGGACGAGATCGCCCACGCGGCCGGGCTCCCCGCCCGATTGGCCGTATACTGGTGCGCCAAAGAAAGTTTGTACAAGCTCTACGGCAAACGTCATCTCACGTTTCGCGAACACCTGCTGATCGACCCGTTTTCCGACGGCGCTACGCAGCTAACTGGTCACGTGCGCTTACCCGATCATACCGAAACGCTTACCATCCGCTGCTACCCCATCGGTCCGGGCCTGCTGGCGGTAGCGTATTAAACGAATGTAGCGATACGCCGGTCGCTCGCTGATCAACCCCTAAATCCCCTGAAGGGGACTTTGCGCGTTGATTGACAAAGTCCCCTTCAGGGGATTTAGGGGAAGGCTTTTTTGTCATCCCGAGCCTGCGAGGGATCTTCGCTAAAAGCAAGAATAATCGCCTGTTAGCGAAGATCCCTCGCAGGCTCGGAATGACAAAGAGCGCGTGGTTTATTCGATTGATTCCTGCTCCCCGTTACCGCTGCGTATAGTCCGACAGCGGCAGGCCATCGCCTTCGTCCTGCACCATTTCCAGAATGCGCTCAACCTCACTTACCCGCTCGACGTCGCCGGTTTTTTCAAAGGCCAGCACCAGATTTCGCAATACCCGCCGAACAATATCAGCGTTGGTGCAGGGTTGATAAAACGTGCTAAGCTGTTTCAGGTTCAGCTGGTCGATGTACTGATCGATGTCCTTGCGGGAGAAAATTAGTCCCCGATTAAAGACGTTGATGTAAAACTGAACAACGCTGTTGTCCTTGTAGGTCAGCACAAACAGGTTGGGCAGGTTAACCCCGTAAATGGGTAGCTTCAACCGGTTGGCAATCAGCATGTACAGAATGCATAGCGTGATCGGGTTGCCCCGGCGCGATTCCATCACCTGATTGATCATGGAGTTGGCCGGCGAATGAAAATGCTTGGTATTGGGGGCAAATTTGAGTTTCGTAAAAAACGCGTGGTTCAGCGCCCGTACCCGCTCGTCGGGGTGCATATCGTCTTTAAAATCGACCCAGACATCGTAAAAAAGCTGCTCGATATCCTGCCGCAACTTATCGAGCGACAGGTCAGGGTACTGATAGGTCGCCACGATCCAGAGCCCTTCGAGCAAATCCATGCCGCCCCCGTTTTTCCAGTCGCGCATCCGGTCGAGCACCGACTCGTACTGCAGGTTATGAATCAGTTCTTCGATTCGCTTTTGCAGGGCCGGATTAAAACTACCCTCCCACTCAGTCTCCAATAGCGGAATCATGGAGCCACCAATCTGCCGAATCTGCTTTTCCACATGCTCAACGACTTCCAGATCTTCATCGTCCAGCAGGGAAATAAGGGCTTTCAATTCGTTGTCGTTCATCACCTTTCGTTGTCACGTCTTACCAATGGCCGGTAAAAACTCTTTTCGTAAACCTGTTGAATATACTACTTTTGTCGGGTTAAACGGTCCTGTTTTCCCGAAATAACACTAAAAATCAACCTCAACGCTTGACTTCCGCAGCACATTCTCCGAAGATTCTGGTAACGGGGGGCGCAGGCTTTATTGGCTCGCATACCGTCGTTTCACTAGTCGAAGCTGGTTTTGAACCAGTTATTGTCGACGACCTTTCCAATTCACTGGCTTCGGTACTCAACGGGCTCCGTACTATTCTGGGCCGCGATGTACCCTTCTATCAGGCCGACTGCAACGATCGGGCGGCCATGCAGGCCATTTTCGAGCAGGAAGCCATTACCGGCGTCATTCATTTTGCGGCTTACAAAGCCGTTGGCGAGTCGGTTGCCAAGCCGTTGAATTACTACCAGAACAACCTGGGTTCGCTGCTGTTGCTGCTCGACCTGATGAACGAATACAAGGTGCATAATCTGGTGTTTTCGTCGTCATGCACGGTCTACGGGCAACCGGAGCAGCTACCGGTTACCGAGGAAACCCCCCGGCTACCCGCGCAGTCGCCCTACGGCAACACGAAAGCGATCGGGGAAGATATTATCCGGGATGCCGTCCGGGCCAACCTGCCGATCAAGGCATTGGCCCTGCGGTACTTTAACCCAATCGGCGCGCACCCGTCGGCCGAAATTGGTGAACTGCCGCTGGGCGTACCGGCCAATCTGGTGCCGTTTATTACGCAGACAGCCGCCGGTATGCGCGCCAGCCTGACCGTTTACGGCGACGACTACAATACGCCCGATGGCACCTGTGTCCGCGATTATATTCACGTCGTCGACCTGGCCGACGCACACGTGCAGGCACTGCGTAAGCTCAGCGAAACCAATGCCGACGCTTCTTACGATGTCATCAACATCGGCACCGGCCGGGGCGAAACGGTCCTGAACGTCATCAAAACGTTTGAAGAAGCCACCGGCGTATCGGTCAACTACAGCATCGGTCCGCGCCGACCGGGCGACGTCGAGCAGGTATACGCCGACGTGTCGAAGTCGAACCGGGTACTGAACTGGCACACTACGCACTCACTGGCCGATGCCCTGCGCGATGCCTGGCGCTGGCAGCAGAAGATTGGTGCTAAAGTTGCAGCATCCTAGCGCAACGGACTGGCAATGAGAACACGCTACAACCGTACAAGCAGAAAATCATGAAACTATTGATTACCGGTGGAGCCGGGTTTATCGGGTCGCACGTCGTCCGGCTTTTCGTTACCAAGTACCCGGAGTATCAGATTTATAACCTCGACAAGCTGACCTACGCCGGTAATCTGGCCAATCTGTCAGACATCGAAGATGCGCCGAACTATACGTTTATCAAAGGCGACATCACCGACGCGACGTTTCTGGAGGCTATGTTTGCCGAAATTCCGTTCGACGGCGTCATCCACCTGGCCGCCGAATCGCACGTTGACCGGTCGATTACCGACCCGATGTCGTTTGTGCTGACGAACGTAGTCGGTACGGTCAACCTGCTCAACGCGGCCAAAACCAGCTGGCAAAACAGCGAGACGCCCGGGGGCGCGCACGCCTTCGAGGGGAAGCGGTTTTACCACGTGTCGACCGACGAAGTATACGGCTCACTACACAACCCCGACGAGTTTTTCCTGGAAACGACGTCGTACGATCCGCAGTCGCCGTATTCGGCGTCGAAAGCGGCTTCCGACCATTTTGTACGGGCCTACGGCAACACCTATAAAATGCCGGTTGTACTGTCGAACTGCTCGAATAACTACGGCCCGAATCACTTCCCCGAGAAGCTGATTCCGCTGATGATTCACAACATCCAGACCAACAAGCCCCTGCCCGTTTACGGCAAAGGCGAAAACGTGCGCGACTGGCTTTACGTGGTCGATCACGCGCGGGCAATCGATACGGTGTTTCACAAAGGAGTACTAGGCGAAACCTACAACATCGGTGGCTTCAACGAGTGGACCAATATTGACCTCGTTCACCTCCTTTGCGCCACGATGGACCGCAAACTGGGCCGTCCCGAAGGCACATCGGCGCAGCTGATTACGTACGTCACCGACCGGGCCGGGCACGATCTCCGCTACGCCATCGACGCCAACAAGATCATGCACGAACTGGGCTGGGAACCGTCACTCCAGTTTGAGGAAGGTCTCGAAAAAACCGTCGACTGGTTTCTTGCCAATCAGGAGTGGCTCGACAACGTCACATCGGGTGCCTACCAGACGTATTACAAAGGCATGTACACAAACCGATAATTGCGAATTCCGAATGGGTGAATGAGCGAATAAGCTGACGCAAGACCATGTGCCAGATAATATTCACTCATTCACCCATTCACTCATTCACTCATTGAACACATGAAAGGAATTATTCTGGCCGGGGGCTCCGGCACACGACTGCATCCGCTTACGCTGGCCGTCAGTAAGCAGCTGATGCCGGTTTACGACAAGCCGATGATTTATTACCCGCTCTCGATTCTGATGCTGGCGGGTATTCGGGAGATACTGATTATCTCGACACCCCACGACCTGCCCCATTTTGAAAAGCTGCTGGGCGATGGCTCACGGCTGGGGTGCCAGTTCAGCTACGCCGTACAACCCAGCCCCGACGGACTGGCGCAGGCGTTTATCATCGGCGAAGAGTTCATCGGCACCGACAAGGTTGCGCTGGTGCTGGGCGACAATATCTTCTACGGCTCGGGTCTGTCGAAACTGTTGCAGGCCAACAACGACCCGGACGGTGGCGTGGTCTACGCCTACCAGGTACACGACCCCGAACGGTATGGCGTTGTCGAGTTCGATGAGCAGTTCAACGTACTCTCGATCGAAGAGAAGCCCGAGCAGCCCAAGTCAAACTATGCGGTACCGGGCCTGTACTTCTACGATAATGAGGTGGTCGAGATTGCCAGGAACATCAAACCGTCACCACGGGGCGAACTGGAAATCACGGACATCAACCGAGTATATCTGGAGCGCGGTAAACTGAAAGTGGGGGTACTTGACCGGGGCACGGCCTGGCTCGATACGGGTACGTTTGAATCGCTGATGCAGGCTGGGCAGTTCGTCCACGTCATCGAAGAGCGGCAGGGCCTGAAGATCGGTTGCCCCGAAGAGATTGCCTATCGGATGAAGTTTATCGACGCCAGTCAGTTAACGGAAATTGCCAAACCGCTGGTCAAAAGTGGCTACGGGCAATATCTGCTCAACATACTGAAGTAGGTATCGCTACCGATACGTCTGTTTATAAAAAGCGCCGGGGCCATCACCCCGGCGCTTTCCGTTGCCTGACCTAGGCTGAAAACAGGGTAGTAGCTGTACGACTACAGGCAAAAATAAGCGTTGCCAACCTGGTTCGTACCCGCATAAACCCGTCTTCCAGGCTACAAAATCAGATCGGGGTAAGTCCGCACTTTATCGCGTAGTTCTACCTGATTCCGGGCGGTTTGATTTATCAAAAGGTAGTCCGGCTTCGACCCGGTTGAGAAGAGATGAGTTTCTTACTAGTTTTCTCCCCTGACTAACTCATCGATCATCCACTATGTCCACCTTCACAAAAGACGCGGGCCGTTTTCTCAACAAGAAAGAAAGTGACGCTATGACTGGCGCTTATCGCGAACGTAAACGCGATATGGGCATCACCGACGATATCTGTGTGCGCTCCGAGTTCTTCGGCCTCGATCAGGTTATGCATCTGCTCAACCAACCGGGCTGCGTCGGGCTACGCATCCACCAGGCCAAACGCCGGGAAGACCTCGACGGGAAGCCTGACGCATCGGGTTCGCTAAAACCGCGTGTGCTACTGACGGCAGTCGACGCCCGTGGCCGCGACCTGCATCTTCACGCAGCGCAGGGTGGCCTGAAAGATGCACCGGAGGACGAAACATCGACACTGGGCGAAGGCTATCCATGCCCTCAACATTGCGGACAATAAGACTAGACTATTTTTCCCGGTGGTAATGGATAAACTTCTACCCTATTTCGCAAAATACCCGCTTGATTTTATTGCGCATTTAAGTAGTCTTTTACCCATTATCACCGGTTTGATTCGTTATAGATTCCTAACGGTCAGTGCCCGCTTTATCTGGCTATTCTTTATCTGGTTCTTTCTAAAAGAGACGTACACACTTGTATTAGCACTATCGGCAACCAATAATCTATACGTACAAAACATCGAGCCTATCTTCGAAACGATCTTTTGCGGATTCATTTACTACTATTGTTTACCCACTCCACTCGAACGAAAAACTGTTAGTATTGGCACTGTTCTTTGTACGATTTTCTTGGTTTTTTCGTACAAAAGCGATGCTGTTTCGGCCATCAGTCTTTCTACGTTCCGAATTTTCGCTATCGTATTAGTACTAGCTTACTTCAACCGGTTATTGACAGATATGCGTGTGGTTAGCATCACCCGACATACGCTTTTCTGGTTTTCATCCGGTTTATTGCTATACTCAGCCGGTACGTTTTTCATCGTGCTATTTAGTGAATACTGGTACCAGGGTATCAATAAAGTTCCTGCTGCTGTCTTTGACCAGTACTGGAATTCTAACCAAATTCTGTTTATTGCTTTCTCTGTACTGTCAGCTATTGGGCTCTGGCTCAGCAAGTACGATCAACGTTTGACGTAAGTTTGCTATCCAGTGAGCACCGACTCACTTTGGGGCTAAGTGATTAACGTTCGGTAGCCAGTGCATCATTTTTATGTTTCCTGCCACGCCTACTACGATGGTATTGATGAGCACAGGTCTGACGATTGCTGTCGGCTCGGCCGTTTTGCTAGGCATGGCGGTGTTCATTATTATTTTCGTTGCCTACTACCAGCAGAAGCAGGCGAAGCAACAACTGGCACTCAAGGAAATTCAGGAACAGCACCGGCTTGAGCTGATGGCCGCTACGTTTCGCGGGCAGGAAGCCGAGCGGCAACGACTCGCCGAAGACCTGCACGACAGCATCGGCACCATGCTGTCGGTGACAAAGATGAGCCTCAATCAGCTGAACCGGCAGCTCGATGACGCGGCAAGTCGGCAGGAACAGCTTCGGAAAACCCGCGATATGCTCGATGAAACGATGAGCAACGTCCGGCGCATCAGCCGCGACCTCGTCCCGACGGTGTTGCAACGATTCGGCCTGCTGGCAGCCCTCGACGAACTGGCTGACCGGGCTTCGACTGATGAGTTACGCGTTGTGCTCGATTGTCCCGTTTCGGTCGATCACCTGCCGCCCGCCCTCCAGTTGACATTCTACCGAATTGCGCAGGAGTTGCTCAACAATGCCATCCGCCACGCCCGCGCTAACATCATCACCATTCAGCTGTACTGCGTCGACCATGAAGTCCGGATGTCGGTGCTGGACGATGGAATCGGGTTCGATTTCGACGCGATCATGGAAGACAAACGGGCCGGGCTGGGGCTGCGTAACATCGAGAGCCGACTAAACGTCGTAGCCGGACACGCGACGTTCGACGTGGCACCGGGGCGGGGTTCGCGCATTCACGCGCAGGTAAATCTAAACGATCCGCTGCCGGTAACGCTGATGAACTGAGGGGAAAGTCACTATTTTTGTTTGCGTTTGCCACCCGTACTGCGACTAACGCGTTGGCGTACTACCCCTTTCCGTCTAACCGTTATACTCATGCGCAAAATTCGACTTGGTCTCTGCGACGATCATACCTTATTCCGGGCCGGTATGGCGACTTTACTCGGGCAGATTCCGGACTTTGAACTGGTACTGGAAGCCGCCAACGGGCAGGAACTCATCGACCGGGTGGCCCGCAAAATGCCGGATGTCGTGCTGCTCGATTTGCAGATGCCCGTAATGGATGGCACCGCTACCGCCGATTATTTCCGGGAAAAATACCCGCTGGTAAAAATCGTCGTGCTGACCATGCACGATGAAGATCGTATGGTGCTTCACCTGCTCGAAAAAGGTGTCAGCGGCTACCTGCTGAAAGATGCCAACGCCGATGAGGTAGAGAAAGCCATTCGCAAGGTGATGGACGAGGGCGTGTACCTCAACGAGTTCGTATCGCGCGCCATGCTTCGCCGGATGACCAGCAAACCCAACGGTCTGACAAAGCCGACCAGCCCGTTCTACAACAGTAAAATTCTGCTGTCGGATCGGGAGAAGGAAGTGCTGTCGCTGCTCTGCGATGGCTTATCGACCAACGAAATCAGCGAAAAGGTGTTTCTCAGCCCCCGCACGGTCGAAGGCCACCGCCTGCGTATTCTGGAGAAAACCGGTACCAAAAACACGGCGGGCATGGTGGCCTACGCGTTCCGCAACAACCTCGTCTAGCCTACAAACTGCCCGTTCGGCCGCCATCGACGGGCACGTTGATACCATTGATCGACGCTGCGGCTGGCGTGCAGAGAAACGCGACAGCCGCAGCAACTTCTTCCGCCGTTACAAACCGCCCGGTTGGTATGTCGCGCTGCATCTTCTCCGCTATTGCCTGCTCCGACTGCCCGCTGCTGTCCATTTGCATCCGTATCACCGACGTCAGCCGGGCCGTCTGCGTGTAGCCGGGCAGCACATTATTGACGGTGATACCAAACCGGGCAATCTCCAGCGACAGCGTTTTGCTCCACTGCACCACCGCTCCGCGAATGGTGTTCGACACGCCCAGCCCCACAATCGGCTGCTTGACCGACGTACTGATGATGTTCACGATGCGTCCGTAGCCTGCCTGTTTCATGCCCGGTACTACCGCCTGCACCAGCGCCTGATTGTTCAGCAAATGAGCTTGAAACGTCTGCACAAAGGCGTCGGCCGTTGCGTCGATCAGCGGGCCACCTGCCGGTCCACCCGTGTTGTTGACGAGTATATGCACGTCAGGGTGGTCAGCCAGATGGCGTTGTATAGCGTCGGCAACGGTACCCGGCTGGCTAAAATCAGCGACAAGATACCGGTGAGTCTGACCGTGGCTGGTGTCGAGCGATTGTACCGTCTGTTCCAGCGTTTCGACATTGCGGGCCAGCAATACTACATTAGCCCCTAGTTTCGCCAGTTCTATCGCCGACGCCCGGCCAATGCCCTGCGTACTACCGCAGACCAGTGCCGTCCTGTTTGTTAGATCAAGATTCATGTACTGTGTCGTTTTAAGCCAATAGTGAACAGACCGGATTACCTATGATTTTTCGCCCGCTTCTTCTCCTCTTTCTGATGCTGCCTTTGTTTGTTCGGGCCGGTTCGCCACCCAGCCACGCCATCTGGGACGGTTTGCTGAAGAAATACGTCAATACGCAGGGGTTGGTAAACTATACCGGCGTAAAGCGCGATGAGGGGCTTCTCAATCAATACCTTGACCTGCTAAGCCGTACACCACCAGCCCCGACCTGGTCGGTCAACGAAACAATGGCGTACTGGATCAATGCGTACAACGCGTTTACCGTAAAACTTATCCTGAATCACTATCCGCTGAAGAGTATCAAGGACATCGGTCCGGCGGTTCAGATTCCATTCGTCAACACGCCCTGGACCGAGAAGTTTTTTACGATTGGCGGAAAAAAGATGAGTCTCGACAACATTGAGCACGGCACGCTTCGTAAGCAGTTTACAGACCCGCGCATCCATTTTACCCTGGTATGTGCCGCCCTCTCCTGCCCGCGTCTGCGCAACGAAGCCTACACACCGGCCCGGCTTGCCGGGCAACTCAACGAACAGGGGCTCTACTTCCTGAACGATCCGGCGAAGAATGCCGTAACACCCGGTCGCGCCAGTCTGTCGAAGCTGTTTGACTGGTACAGCGGTGATTTTGAGAAAAACAGCCGGTCGGTCGTCTATTGGGTGAATCGGTATTCCCAAACGAAAATCAACGCTGATACGCCTGTTTCCTATCTGGACTACGATTGGCGGCTTAACGAGCAGTGAACCAACCGCAACCGGTACGACAATCCCATTCGGGCGTCAGACGGGCAAACAATACCATCCGACAGCTGTTCATAGAGCACGGTCCAGGTGGGCTGGACGCTGTCACGTATGCCTAAAAAAATTATTTACTGGTTTCGAAATGACCTTCGCCTACACGACAACGAAGGCTTTTCCCGCGCCCTGACCGACGCTGAAACAGTGCTGCCTGTTTTCGTGATCGATACGGACTGGTTTACGGAACTGGCTTCCATCGGCTTTCGAAAAATGGGCGTTTTTCAGGCTAATTTTCTGCTGGAATCGCTTGCTGATCTTCGGAACTCACTCCGCGACCGGGGGGGCGACTTGCTGATTCGCGTCGGCAACCCGGCGTTGACGCTGGCTCAGCTGGCGCAGGCGATTGATGCTGATGCTATTTACGCCAGTAAGGAAGTCACGCAGGAAGAAACCGATCTGGAGTCGGACCTGAGCAAGCGACTCAAGCCGCTGAATGTCGATATCGAACTGATCTGGCAATCGACGCTGTACCACGTGCGTGACCTGCCCTTTGCGGTTTCCAAGTTGCCCAACGTATTCACCCAGTTCCGAAAAGAAGTTGAAAAATACGCGTCAGTCCGTGGACTGATACCCGTACCAGACCAGATCGCACTACTGGCAGGTCAGGAAGCGGGCGTACTACCGACGTTGGCTGAACTGGGCTATTCCGAAGAAGTAATCAGTCGTGTCGAGCAGCCTGATGCGCGGGCAGTGCTGCCTTTTCACGGCGGTGAAACAGCGGGTCGTAGCCGGTTGATGCACTATCTGTGGGGGAGCGATCAACTGAAAACATACAAAGAGACGCGCAACGGCATGCTGGGCGAAGGGTATTCGTCGAAATTCTCGGCCTGGCTGGCACTGGGTTGTTTATCGCCCCGCTTTATCTACCACGAAATCAAGCGCTACGAAGCCGAACGCGTCGAGAACGACTCGACCTACTGGCTTGTGTTCGAGCTGCTCTGGCGGGATTTCTTCCGGTTTGTGGCGCTACGATTCGGCAATCGAATTTTTAAAATCAGCGGTATTCGAAACGACATTACTAAACGCTGGCGACGCGACCACGATCTGTTTTTGCGTTGGGCGATGGGCGAAACAGGCATTCCGTTTATTGACGCCAATATGCGCGAGCTGAACGCTACCGGCTTTATGTCGAACCGGGGGCGGCAGAACGTCGGTAGTTTTCTGGTGAAAGACCTGGGCATCGACTGGACATGGGGCGCGGCTTATTTTGAAAGCCAGCTTGTCGATTACGATCCGTGCAGCAACTGGGGCAACTGGAACTACGTCGCCGGTGTCGGTAACGACCCGCGCGAAGACCGGTATTTTAACATCCTGTCGCAGGCCACGCGCTATGACGAACAAGGGGCATACGTAAAACACTGGCTCCCCGAACTGGCCGACGTTCCTGCTGACCGCGTTCATAAGGTATACGACCTGCCGAACGCCGAGCTGGAACGGTACAACGTGTATCCCGGCGACAATTACCCCATGCCGATCATCAGGCCCGAGCGATGGACGGACGCCAAATTCAACCGCTGACGTATATTCTGCTGAACTTGTCCACAGTTTTACCCAATTTTATCACCAATACAACTAGATTTCATCTACACACGTCATGTCAAAGTCGCTCATTATTGTGGTTGTCATCGCCCTTATTCTGGGCATGTATGGCTGTAGTTCGTACAACGGCCTGGTCACCAATGATACCAACGTACAGGAAAAGTGGTCGCAGGTCCAAACGCAGTATCAGCGCCGATCCGACCTGATTCCCAATCTGGTCAATACCGTGAAGGGGGCCGCTAATTTTGAGAAAGGTACGCTCGTTGCCGTACAGGAAGCCCGCTCGAAAGCCACGTCGATCAACCTGACGGCCGATCAGCTGACGCCCGAAAACGTGCAGAAATTTCAGGCGGCTCAGGATCAGCTCAGCGGTTCGCTGTCGCGGTTGCTGGCAGTAGCGGAGAACTACCCCAACCTGAAAGCTACGCAGAACTTCTCGGAGTTGCAGGCACAGCTGGAAGGCACGGAAAACCGGATTTCTGTGTCTCGAAACGACTTCAACGGGGCTGTCCGGACCTACAATCAGTCGGTGCGGTCGTTTCCCAACAACATCTTCGCGGGTGTGTTTGGCTTCCCGGTGAAAGGCTTCTTCGAAGCGTCGCAGGCTGCGCAAAACGCCCCAACGGTTCAGTTTTAAGCTAAGAAACCGTCCAGATCAGCGATCAGTGCTGGTCTGGGCGGGTTTATACAGGCTACCATGACCACGCCTTTCACTTCCGCCGAACAGGAACGAATCATCGATGCTATCCGTCAGGCCGAATTGGCAACGTCGGGTGAAATCCGTGTTCATGTCGAAGCGCACTGCCCGTCACCCGATCCGGTGCAGCGGGCCATCGACGTATTTCATCGGTTGGGTATGCACGAAACCAAACTGCGCAATGGCGTGCTGTTCTATCTGGCCCACGAAGACCATAAGTTTGCCGTTGTGGGCGATCAGGGCATCGACCGACAGGTACCCGCCGACTTTTGGGAAAGTACAAAAGACCTGATGCGCGGCTATTTTGCCAAGACGCAGTACGTCGACGGATTGCGGCTGGGCATCGACCGGGCTGGCCAGCAGCTGAAGCAGTATTTTCCGTATGATGGGGCCACCGACACCAACGAACTCCCCGACGACATTTCGTTTAGTTAGCCCTACTGTGAATAGCCAATCAGTATCCCTTTTTTCCCGGTTTGTCTGTGTCAGCCTGTTGCTGATGCGGCTGTCGTTGCCCGGTTATGCCCAAACCGGATCGACCGCCGATTCCGTCATTCCGGCCCGGCCGAATCCACCCCGGCTGGTCAACGACTTCGCGGGGGCACTCAGCGCACAGGAACGCGCCCGACTGGAGCAAAAACTCGACGCCTATAACGACTCGACCTCCACGCAGATCACGATCGTAATCGTCAAAAGCACAGAGCCGTACCCCATTGGTGATTTTGCCTTTCAGGTGGGTCGGAAATGGGGCGTGGGGCAAAGTCAGAAAAACAATGGCCTGGTATTGGCCTGGGCCACGCAAACCCGAAAGGTATATATTGCAACGGGCTACGGGCTGGAAGGAGCCATTCCCGACGCCATTGCCAAGCGTATTATCTCCAGTGATATTGTTCCGGCGTTTAAAGAGCAACGCTATTTCGACGGGCTCGATGCGGCCACGACCGAGATTATTCAGCGGGCACAGGGCGAGTACAAAGCCGATCCGCGCTCTTCGGATGACGACGGCGGACTGGGTGGGATTTTCGTGCTAGTCGTCATCGGCGTAATCATCTTCATCATTTTCGCCAACCGCCGGGGGGGCGGTGGCAGCAATCGCAGTCGGGGCGGGGGTTTCTTTCCCCCCATCTTTTTCCCCACATCGGGTTCGGGCTGGGGTGGCTCCAGCGGTGGGGGCGGCTTTGGTGGAGGTAGTGGTGGTGGATTCGGCGGCTTCGGGGGCGGTAGCTTCGGGGGTGGTGGTGCCGGGGGCGACTATTGATTAGCCGCCTGTCCGCGCGCAGCCAGGTACGTTGCCCCTACCAGCGCGGCCAGCAACAGTATACCCGCAATCTCAAACGGCACGACGTATTCCGTCATCAACTGCCGCCCAATCGTACTGATTGTCGACTGCCAGCCAACCGGCTCGTTTAGCAGTGGGAAACTCGCCCGCGCCAATAGCGTATACAGGGCGACAAACAGACAGGCGGCTACGGCCAGGCCCGCCAGCCCGGCCCCTACCCGATTCAGCGACGGTATGCGATTTTCGGTCTGGCTATTCACCGTCGCTATGGGTTCTGTCTTATGGGTGAGCATCACGCCGAAGATGACCAATACCAGCACTCCGCCGACATAGATCATAATCTGTGCAATCGCCAGAAAATCAGCACTCGCCAACACAAATAACGCGGCAACGCCCAGTAGCGTCAGCAGCAAAAAGAAAGCGGCATACAACACATTCCGAGTCAGCAGCACCGCGATGGCACCCACTAGCGTCAGGGCCGAAAATCCGTAAAAAGCGAGTTGAACCACGGGGAGTAGTCTAAAAAGTATAGAGAGAAAGACCCATAGGCCGGAAACTAAGCGGACTGGCCCTCGTCAGGCTTCGGCTTCATGGTTGGCCGAAAGGCTGGTTTCGGTTTAGCCGGTTCCTCGGCTGGCTCCTTACTGACTGGCTCATTGTCATCAGTCGAGGTCGGTACAGAGGCCGTCGCTGGTTTCATTGTTGGGCGAAAACCCGCCGGTTTTGACGGTATCGCATCCCCCAATTTTTCCGTTTCCGCTGCAGCCTTTGTATCTGACTCGTCCGTAGGTGGTACGGCTGGTTTCATCGTCGGTCGGAAACCACTTGGCTTTGCTACAGCTGGCGTATCCAGTTTAGCCACATCGGGCAATGGCATTTCACGCTCGGAAACTGGCCCATCGGTCGATTCAGCAACCGATGGTTTCGGTTTCATCGTCGGGCGAAACGCGGGTTTCTTTTCGACAGATGCATCCGGCTCAGCCGCGTCGATAGCTGTCTTACCCAATGGTTCCGCCAACGCAGCGGGTTTCATCGTTGGCCGAAAAGCCGGTTTGGGAGTTGCTGGAGCGGCATTCATCGTCGGCTCATCAGCTTGTTCATTGACCGAAGTAGCTGGGGCAGGCGGCTTCATGGTTGGCCGGAATGCCGGTTTAGGCTTAGCTGGTTCTGCCGGAACATTAGACGTGTCGCCGACTGGTGGCGAACTGTCAGCGGGTGGCACTGGTACAGGCGGCTTCATGGTTGGCCGGAAGCCAGCCGGTTTCGGTGCTGGTTTCTCGTCAACCCCGGCTTTATCCGTCGACGGTGTATCTGATGCAGGTTTCATCGACGGTCGGAACGCAGGTTTTGGCGCGGGCTTCACGGTTGTCGGTTCGTCGGTCAGGGCGTCGTCAACGACAGCGTCGGTCTGAATCGGTGCGGGAGGAACTGACGGTGTACGGGTTGGCTGAAACGTTGGCTTTTTCGTTGTCTCCAGTCCACCTTGGGCAATTTGCTCCATCTCCTCCGGTGTCGCGTCGGTAAGTGGATGCTCCATAGCGCTACCGGCTGAGTTCTCATCGGGCGAGACCGGCGCGGCTGGTTTTGCCGTCGGTCGGAAGGCAGGGCGTTTGGGGGATGCGGGGGCTGCTTCTGCGGGGGCTGCGGCTTTTTTCGCGGCTGCGGCTACCGCTTTCTGTGCTTCTTTTTCCTGAACGAACTGCTCGTACAGCGTCCGTTTTTCGTCGGCTTCGGCCGGTGTCAGTTCAGCGTAATGATACGTTAGTTTATCCAGATCGAATTCGCTATAGTCGAATTTCTTGTCCATCGTCAGGCACTCCGTCGGGCAGACAACCGTACACAGACCGCAGTAGCAGCACTTCGCCATGTCGATATCGAACGTGGCTGCGTACAACCGAATCGGCGACCCATCCGACGCCCGGCCTACTTCCTCCGTTGCTTTGATGGCGTCGATCGTGATGCAGTCGACAGGACAGACCTTGGCGCATTTGTCGCAGACAATGCAATCATCAATTTCGTTGTGCAACCGGTACCGACCGGTATCGGGAATGGGTAACTGCTCGTGGGGGTACTCCAGCGTGACAAGTCCGGTTTGCAAGTCAAAGTAATTATCGCTGGCAATACCCATGGCCGTCCGGCGTTGGGTCGCGTTGCGCAGGTGCCGCAACGTCAGACTCAGCCCTTTCAGCGATGTCTGAATCCCCTTCTTTATATCCTGAAAATACGCCATTCAAGTGAATGAGCGAAAGAGTGAAAGAGTGAAAGAGCGGTACTACCTACCGGATGGCAATCGCTCTTTCATTCTTTTACTCTTTCGCTCTTTAAATTGCTGGAAATCGGGCCGGATCGCTCTCGCTCATGAGCGCGTAGGCGGCTTCGATTACGTCGTCAACGTTTGGTTTGGAAAAATAATCCCCGTCGGAACCATAGGGCGGGCGGTGCGCTTTTGCCGACAAAGTACGTGGTGGCGAATCGAGATATCGGTAGGCATCCTGCTTATCGATGACCTGTTGCAGCATATAAGCCGAGGCACCACCCGGCACATCCTCGTCGGCAAAAATAACCCGGTTCGTTTTTTTGATCGATTCCACGATCAGCTTGTGCCGATCGAAGGGCAACAGCGTCTGCGCGTCGATCACTTCCACCTGTATTCCCATGTCGGCGAGTTGCATGGCAGCTTCCAGCACAATCCGACACATCGCTCCGTAAGTAACAATTGTCAGATCGTTGCCCGTACGCAGCGTTTCGGGTACGCCCAGCGGCAGACAGAACTCACTCAGGTTGTCAGGCAAACGTTCTTTCAGGCGATAGCCATTCAGGCATTCGATGACCAGAGCCGGATCATCGCCTTTGATTAGTGTATTGTAGAAGCCTGCTGCCTGCGTCATGTTGCGCGGTACCAGCACATGAATACCCCGCAGGCTACCCAACATCGCTCCCATCGGCGAACCCGAATGCCAGATACCTTCAAGCCGGTGACCACGCGTACGAATAATGAGCGGTGCCTTTTGGCCGCCTTTCGTGCGGTAATGCAAGGTCGCCAGATCGTCGGTCAGCGTTGCCAGCGCGTAATAGATGTAATCGAAATACTGAATTTCAACGATCGGACGCAGCCCCCGCATCGCCATACCGATACCCTGCCCAACAATCGTCGTTTCGCGAATACCGGTATCAGTGATCCGGATGTCGCCATATTTTTCCTGCAAGCCCGCAAATCCCTGATTCACGTCACCGATCATACCGACGTCCTCCCCCATGGCCACCACCCGTTCGTCACGACCAAACAGATTATCGAAGTATCGCTGCATCAGCACATACCCGTCGATCGTAGGTGATTCATCCGTGTAGTGCGCCGGTGTTCCGCCGACAAGCAACGGGGAATCGGGCGATTGACTGAACAGAAACGAATGGTACATATCCTCCGCCTTTTCGTCAATCGCGTTCAGATACGCCTGCAATGGTGCTTTCACAGTCGCTTTATCCATCCGGACTGTGCGCAGTGCTTTACGTATGGCACTGACGGCATCGCGCCGGAGGGGTAAGTGTTCTTTTCGCAGCTGTTCCCGAATCGCCATCAGCTCCGTCGATTTCGGATTGTGCCGGGCCACGCGCTGTAGCAGGTCGAGAGCCTCGGTCAGATCGGCCTTCATCGATTCCTGAAAGGCATTCCAGGCGACGGTACGCGCATCTTTAGCCACCTGTCTGGCTTCAGCATCGATGGCATCGAGTTCATCACCCGTTGCGTACCCGTTGTTCAGAATCCACGCCCGGAACGTTTGGTTACAGTCGTGCTCGGCTTCCCATGCCAGTCGTTTTTTACCCTTATACCGCTCATGCGACCCTGAGCTTGAGTGTCCCTGTGGCTGAGTCAGTTCCTGCACGTGTACCAGGACCGGCACGTGCTGTTCACGACAGATACGAGCCGCCTGATCATAGATTTCGAGCAGGGCTACATAGTCCCAGCCCTTTACAGCCATGATCTCGATACCTTTATCATCGGCATCGCGCTGCAAACCAGCCAATGCCTTGGATATACTGCCTTTCGTCGTCTGGTATTCGACCGGTACCGAAATACCATAGCCGTCGTCCCAGACCGACATCAACAGGGGCACCTGTAACACGCCAGCCGCGTTCATCGTCTCCCAGAACATGCCCTGCGAGGTCGACGCATCGCCAATGGTTCCGAACACGATTTCGTTGCCCTCGTGCGAGAAGCCGGTCATGGCGTGTAATGCCGAATTTTGCCGGTACAGCTTCGAGGCATACGCCAATCCCACTGCGCGCGGAATCTGCCCGGCCGTGGGGGCGATATCACAAACTGAGTTATAAAGATCTGTCTGACTGCGCCACAGCCCCTGCTCATCGACCCAGCGTGTAGCAAAGTGGCCATTCATCGATCGGCCAGCCGTATTCGGTTCGGCCGTCAGATCAGCATGGGCATAGAGCTGGGAAAAAAACTCGCTCCAGCGCAATTCGCCTAATGCAGCAACAAACGTTTGGTCCCGGTAGTAACCCGACCGGAAATCACCCCGGCGAAACGCCCGGGCCGCTGCCAGTTGAGCCAGTTCTTTGCCATCGCCAAAAATGCCGAACTTAGCCCTCCCCCCCATGACGTCACGCCGACCTAACAAACTTACCTGTCGGCTTTCGCTGGCCAGCCGGTAATCAGATAGGATTTTTTCGCGAGTGAGGATATCAGTCGAGCGGAGTTTTTCGTTGGCTATCACAGCAGGACCACGGGTTGAAGGATACAACAATAGTTTGTCTGATGAAGCACACGGAACAGTCACATTGTAACTGCCCGGTGAAAGTAAATGTAAGCTAAAACAACCCAGCTTTCAAAAAAACGGTTTTTTTACGTTCCTTTGTCTGTACAACTAAATTCAGTAAAAATTTGGCAAATCTTTTGCGGCATATTTCGTTTATCAGGTAACTAATTCGATTAACCAAACTATAATTCTGTTCAGCATAATGAAAACCATTTTTTCACTTTTCGTAGCTTTATTTGCCTTTGTCGCAGTTAGCTACGGTCAGAAAGGTACCATGAAGTTTGCCAAAGAGACACATGATTTTGGCAAAGTTGAGCAGGGTAAGCCTGTTACCTACGTATTCGAGTTCAAGAACACGGGTACTGATCCGGTCGTCATCAACGATGCTGCTGCTTCCTGCGGCTGCACCAAGCCAAACTGGACGAAAGAGCCAGTAATGCCTGGCAAAACGGGATCAGTATCAGCAACATACAACGCGGCTACTCCCGGCCAGTTCACCAAATCAGTAACGGTAACGAGCAACGCTGAATCGGGGCAAACGACGCTTTACCTGAAAGGTGAAGTAGTGACGCAAAAGGAAACGGCTGCGGCCGTTCCAACGGCAACTCCGATGGACAAGTCGAAGAAAAAAGGCACCAAGACTTCACGGTAACACGCTGAAGGGTTAATAGTGTGATTACGAAAGGCATCTGGTAGTGTACCGGATGCCTTTTTTTCGTGCCTTGCTGTCGCCTGTCAACCCCTGTAACCGCTTCGGGTTCAAAGCGTCCGTTCCTGTAACGGACGTAGCAATGACTCTGTTATCAGCGTATATTCAATACACGATAAGCCGATGTTGGCACTATCGGCGCTCCCATAAACGACATGTTTTTCCTTATTCTCGGCCTGCTCCTGCTAGTGGCCGGTTTCGCTATCAACACGCCCGCACTGACGTTCTCACGCTATTCCCGGCCGGTGAAATTGACCGGTTTAGTGCTGGTTGTATTAGGCATTCTAACGGCGGCTGTACGACAAATCGATGCTGGTCATGTAGGTGTCGTTTCCCTGTTTGGTAATGTCAGCGACCGTGCCCTGACCTCGGGGCTGAATTTTGTCAACCCGTTGGCCAACGTAACTGAGTTCGACACTAAAACGCAGAATTATACCATGTCGGCGACTAATGACGAGGGGCAGAAAACGGGGGACGATGCCATTCGGGTTCTAACCGCCGATGGTCTTGAAGTCGTCATTGACCTGACTGTACTGTATCGGGTTGTTCCGGCTGACGTACCCCGCATTTATCAGGATATTGGTACGGACTATATGGACAAGATTGTTCGGCCAATCACCCGTACCCGTATCCGTGATAACGCCGTATACTACGACGCCGTGGCGCTTTATTCGACCCGGCGCGACGAGTTTCAGGGCCGGATCTACAAATCAATCGAGTCGGACTTTCGTAAGCGGGGTTTATTGCTGGAACAGTTGCTGATTCGCAATATCGATCTGCCTGCGTCGGTGAAGAAGACGATTGAATCGAAGATCAACGCTGAGCAGGATTCACAGAAAATGCAGTTCGTATTGACAAAAGAACGGCAGGAGGCTGAGCGCAAGCGAGTTGAAGCGCAGGGTATCGCCGATTACCAGCGCATCCTGTCAACGGGCCTGAGCGACAGGCAGCTTCAGTATGAGCAGATCAAAGCGCAGCGTGAACTGGCCGCTTCGCCCAACGCCAAAATCGTGATTATGGGCGGTCGGGGCAACCTGCCGCTTATCCTGAATGAGAAATAGCAGTATTCGCTGGCCTGATTTCCTCGCTGCCCTGCAAAGGGCAGCTGCGTTAAGGTCTACTACCTTCCGAAGGGGAAGAAGTCCATTAGCGGGACTTACCCTTCGGGGGCGGGGGATGAAGGCAACGGCACTCATGGCCTGGTAACCACCATACTATTCAGACGTAAGTACCGTTGCCTTCACCCTGCGCCAATGCCTTGGCAACCGGCTGGCGATTCTGGGTTTTAGTCCGAGTCGGCTTCTTCTTCGTCCGCCGACCCCACCAGATTATGGTACCCGTAACGGGTAGACTAGCACAGATCAGGCTGGCGAAGAACATAAGCAGTTTGCCAGGTAGCCCCCAGACAGCTCCCGTATGAATGTCATAGTTCAGGCGGGCAATCTTATCGGCTGTCGATGCCCGGTGATACCGACCGTACGGGTGGGTAACGGTTTGCTCAGTCAATGTATACTGATCGTAGAAACGGAAGTCGGTACGTGAGGTGTTGTCGTGCAGGGTGTTGGTACTAATCAGGATCGAGCCTGTTTTTGCTTCCGGGAAGTGAACTTCGACGCTTTTCAGGTCGGGTTCCTGCTGCATCACCTGACGCCATAGCAAATCGGTAGCGGGTTGCGCACGTTGCACGCCCCGTTTCGTCGTGTCGGATAGTGGTTCGGCATACATAGCCAGCGATTTACCGCCCGATGTTGACCAATAAACCGATTTGGCAAACCATTGAAAGCCCCACACCAGCCCGGTCAGACCCAGCACCAGCCCGACCATGACTACGTAAAAGCCAAACACGTTGTGCAGATCGTAATTGACCCGGCGCCACTTCGCTGACCACTTGACCGAGAACCGCTGCTTAGCCGCACTGCGATTTTTAGGCCACCACAAGACCAGGCCCGAGAGTAGCATGACAACAAATACCAGCGTTCCCGTCGCAACAATCGGCTGACCAATCGTAGGCGGTAACCAGAGATAGTAATGGCCATTGATTAACCACCGGAAAAACGTCGCGTTATAATCCGTCACGTTAAGCACCTGTCCAGTGTATGGATTAAGGTAGACGCCGTAGTAATACGTATCGATCAGCGAGTAATACATAACGGCGACCGACCGGCCTGCTTCGGCATAATTGACGCTGTGGGCTTGTTTGCCCGGCAACTGTGCATCAGCAATAGCTCTTAGTTCAGAAGGAGGAAGCACAGGGCGCTTCTGCGCTTCGGCAAATCGGTAAGGCTGTGTGGCATCCTGAATCTCGGCTTGAAACGCGTACAGGCAACCCGTCAACGCAACGATAAATACAATCAGACCCGATGCGAGTCCCAGCCACAGATGCAGTGTACCAATAACTTTCTTTGCTGTCATAGTCTACAAACAGTGGTGGCGGCCCGATGATCGATTGTCGTGTCAGCTGTTTAGCTGAGCCAGCCCTATTTCCACAAATTTATATAGACTGCTTATAAATAATGGCATGCTCTATGGTGAAACCGCAGTCGTCCACTATAATTTTAATGAACGGACGAGAAAAAGCGGGGGTATCGACCAGTTCATCGACACCCCCGCTTGTGTTAACATCGGCTATATGCCGCTCCGTTTACAGCATTCCCAATGCGTTTAACCACGCTTTACACGCATCGGGCCATGTGGCCAACGAACCGTACTTGGCCGTCCTCAGCCCGTAGCCATGACCGCCTTTTGGGTAGAGGTGCATCTCGGCTGGCACGTCATTTTTCAGACATGCCAGGTAAAAATCGATGCTGTTTTGAACTGGAACGGCTTTATCATCTTCAGAATGAACGAGGAATGTCGGCGGTGTTTGGTTTGTTACCTGCAACTCATTGGAGTAGTAGGCCACCATCTCCGGCGATGTATTCAGTTTACCCAGCAGATTATTCTTAGACCCGCTGTGGGTATTTTCGCCAAACGTAATGACCGGGTACAGTAAGATAGTAAAGTTGGGCTTTGCCTGTTCGCTCGCTTTGGGGCCTTTGTTGTAATGAGTTGCCAGCGTTGAGGCCAGGTGCCCGCCTGCCGAAAACCCCATTACACCAATCTTAGTCGGATCTATACCATACTGTGTGGCCCGTTGCCGAATCAACGTCATACCCTGCATCGCATCCATCAGCGGTACTTCCTGCTGATTGGTCATCCGCTTTTCACTTGGCAGGCGGTATTTCAATACAAATGCAGTAATACCCAGACCATTTAGCCAATGGGCAATGTCTTCGCCTTCGTGGCCCGACGCCAGAATGCTATATCCCCCACCCGGGCACACCATAACGGCGCTGCCGGTCGCTTTGCCGGCCGGTTTATAAACCGTAAGTGTTGGAATTGATACGTTACTGATTCGGGCAATGCCATCCGTACTAGGTTCGGCTTTTTCCTCATTCGGCCCCCCCGCAATTGCGTTGGGGATCTGCCCGTTGGGCCAGAGATTAATAACTTCCTGAGCGTGTAAGGTAGTCAGCACGGTGGTGAGCAGACAGGTAAGCAACAACGTACGCATAAGCCAATTAGTAGATGGACGAGTGCCTCAGAAAGCGACGCGTCCCATCGGCTCTACTCATATTTCTACCTCGGTGTCCTGATTTGTCGACGGGGCAGCTTCCTTACCATGCAACACCTCGATCAGCTCCTTGACGCGATACACGGTCTTGTTGTATTTGTTGCCCAGCATGATGATAACGTACTCATCCTTCGGGCTAAACCAAAACATCGTATTGTAGCCTTTCCACCAACCCGAGTGGTAAATGAACTCGGGCTGACTGTTGGCATCGAGCATCATTCGGAAGCCGTAGCCGTAGTTTTTCGTACTCTTCCGCTCGAAGCTCCGGGGGATGAACGCTTCGGCCATCGTCTTCTTTTGCAGGATACAGTTACCATTCAGCGCCCGGTACCAGCGAAACAGATCGCCAATAGTTGAGTAAATGCCTTTGTCGCCGACAACGTCGTCATAATAGTCTTTCGGGATGCGCCGATTCCACTGATAACCCGCCGTTTTGTGTCTATTAAAGGCTTCGTTACGACTGGTTGCTACGAATGTCTCGCGCATGCCCAGCGGTTCCAGAATCGTTTTGTTAATGTATGATTCGTAACTCTGCTTCGTCACTTTTTCAATGATCGACGCCAGCACCATATAGTTAGTATTACTATAGCTAAACCCCCGCCCCGGAATATTGTAGCGTTGTGGCGTTGGCTTTACCGTCGCAAACCAATGCATAATCGTTGCATTGGTCGGGTACGGCTTCTCCCGCTTATAGAAGTTGACTTTCATGCTGTCGTCAAACGAGTAAGCGTAGTTTGGCAACCCGCTCCGATGACTCAGCAGTTCGCGAACGGATATACCGTGGTACGGGAAATCAGGATAGAATTTTTGAATAGAATCGTCGAGACTGAGCTTACCCATTTCAATGAGCTTGAGCGTTCCAACGGCCGTAAATGTTTTGGAAAGCGATGCCAGCTGGAACTTTGAGTCTTCGACCAGCGTGTCGCGCTCCCCCCGCTCGAAATGCCCCAGACCAAAGCAATTTTTATAGAGGACAATACCTTTCTGGGCAACCAGTACATTGCCGTTGAACCCTTCGCGCACCTTCTGCCGAACAATGGCTTCTATCGCTTCCGATTTCTGGTCGGCGTTGATCTGTTTGCGTACCGCCTGTTGCTGAGCCACACTTAATTTCTGCTCATCGGCACAACTGCGTAAGTCGCGGGCCGACTTGGCAATCTGTTTTTCTGTACTTGATCCACAGGCCCCAATCAGCCCTGCAATGAATAAACCTAGTACCCAACTCCACAAACCACGCGCCTGCACCATACTACTTCACACTAATTCAATTGGACTACTGCCGTAAAAATAGAACGGACAGCCTATTCTAACCCAGTTCTATCGACAAACATTTTTTATCGTGTTCCGGGATCGGCTCATTTACGGCATCCGAAACGGTGTTGATCGCTTATACTCAGCCGATTTTTTGCCGAGAAAGCCTGCTTTTCGCAGACTAAGCGAACCACCAACGCTGTTGGGCAGTAGCCCACCTGCATCCACCGCCACAGCAGCACTTAGCGTGGTTCCACCAAATACGTTCACCGGAATATTCGCCGACAAGAAGCCTGAAAACTGGCGGGGTTTGTTTAAAAAAGGACGGGGGTAGGTGCCGGCGTTGATACTGTACGAGGCTTTGACAATCACGTCGACAGCTCCGAAAAGCAGGGCGCTAAGCCCGAAGTGTCCGGCGCTAACACGGTTGTTGCCGATACCAAATTGACCGGACAGGCTGCTCTGCAACTCAGTGGCAGGCGTCAGAAAAGGAGTCCCGAGCGTGCGTCCAAAGTAAGTCCAGCCATCAATGAACTGGGCGTGATTGAAATAGTCGTCCCGTCCTCGCCGTTTGGGATCATCGATAACAAACTCGGGACCACCCTGACTACCCGTGAATAAATACTCGAACGTCAGCTGTCGCAGAAAAAAAGATTGCCCGGACGCCTGCTTCGTGTTCTTAAGACGAAGTCCATTCAGGCCATCTTGAATATTGGTCAGGTAAAACAACGAGCCATCATCATACGGAAATTGACGATAGATGAAGATGTTCCAGTCCGCAATGCTCACGTCAGCGGCAAAATCGACCGAACCCAGGTGATTCCCCACTCGATTGTCTTCAAACGAAGTAACGTTCGGATCATTACTATCAAACAATCCCCGTTCGCCGATCACAACGGCGGGGTAGTACTTAAGCGACGAGGGGAGTTTGCCGTCGACAGAAACCAGAGGAGACAATACGCCCGGAGCTGCTTCACCTGCCCAGATAACCTGATGATTGAATCCTGTGTACAGCCGAAAACGCCACGTTGGTTTACCCAACCGTGCATACACCTGTGTTTGATGTAGATAGGAGCCTTTTACCAGTCGGTCGCTGTTTTCAAACCAACCGTGGGAATACCCGGCAAGAACTGATAGGACGCCTTTCGTAAAGGGAATAGCCGTATACGTTGGCAAAGCCAGCTGAATTTTAGGGATCGGTAACGCATTACCCGACCAGGCATACGCGCCCGTTGTCAATAGCGTATCAACCAGACCAACAACTTCGCGCCGTCTGCCAACGTATAATTCAAATGCCCCTAACCTGCCCTTTACGTAGGCTTCGGGCAACAAAATCTGGCTTGCTTTACCAGCGTTGACAACGGCGTTGACTCCATAGCCCCAATCTACTTTCGGGCGATTTTGCAGGCTATCGGCGGTGCGGTAGTCAGACCACATTCCTGCATTCACCCACCCATACGGCGATTCCAGCGGTACGACGCCATATCGATTCGCCCGTAGCCAGAATGGCGTTTGGGCAGAAGCCCCAAGCGCACCAACTTCTACGAGATAGCGATTGTCGCGCACGACTGACTGCCCCCTTGCGCTCACCAAACAAAAGCAACTGACTAGTATAAGTAGGGAAACGGAGCGTAATACGCGCATAACGAAGAGAGAGTCAGCCTGCGTTTTCAGTACCTGTCATTTACCACGCCCCTGCACCATTACCCGTACAGTAAGCACGATAATCCACATGTCGTAAAGAAAAGACCGACGCTTTGGATAAAGCAGGTCGTATCGGAGCCGCTCGACCATCTCCTCAATGCTGGCGGCATACCCGAATTCAACTTGCCCGATCGAGGTGATACCCGGTTTTACATTGAACAGATCCTTATATTCCGGTGCTACCTCAACGATCTGATCGATGAAAAATTGCCGCTCCGGACGGGGTCCGACAACCGACATATCGCCTTTCAGTACGTTATAAAACTGCGGTAACTCATCGAGTCGTGTCTGCCGCATAAACCGTCCCCAGGGCGTAATCCGATTATCACCCATACCCGCTGATAACAGAGGACCGGCACTTTCGGAGTTAATGTACATGCTCCGAAACTTATAGATCGTGAATGGTTTCCCCCCCCGACCGATTCGCTCCTGCGCGTACAGCACGGGACCCTTGGACGTCGTTTTCGTCACGGCTGCTACCAGTAACAGCAGTGGAGAGCCCAAGCCTAAAGCCAGTGTAGAGAAAGCCATGTCGAATGCCCGCTTCAGCACGTTGACCCGAAAGTCGAGCAACATCTGAGACGAGACATTAAGTACAGGCAAAAAGTCGTGATATTCCATCGACGTTCCTTTGGCCAAAAAGCCCCGAAAATCGATCAGTAGTTTGACCTGATAATTGGCTGGCTCTGCTGAATCCACGATAACCCGTAGTTGTTCATTGTCCACATAGGGCATGCAACAGTATACGCAATCAATCTCATCACGCTGAATATGCTGCTGTAGCTCGGCATACGAGGCCGTCAGGTAGGCCTGGTTTTCGCCCGTTGGTTCATCGAAATAACCACAGAAGTGAAACCCCATTTCGGGGTGAGCGTCGTAAAAGCCACGGATTGTAGTGGCCAGCTTGCCATAGCCTGCTATGGCATAGCGTCGATTATTGTACCCACGAGTTCGATATTCCCGAAGAAAAAGCAGACCGCCCAATCGAAATAGTGACGCTAAACAGACAAACAGAATATAGGCAATGAGAAGGTGTTCCCGTGAGTAATAAAAGCCTTTGACGGCTACCCAGAAAATGGCAATAACAGCCATGTGAACACACACCAACGATATCAGCTTCTTCAGCAAATGATCCAGTTTGAATAGCTGACGCGGGAAAATGTATGGTTTAAAAACAACGATCTCGACCAGCCAAACTAAATTAAAGGCAATCCAAAGCGACTCGTATGGAAACCGACTAACCGGTTCAATACTCCCAAACTTGACCCAATACCCACCGACAAAGCCGACGTTCAGACTAATAAAGTCTATGATGACATGGAGTGGAAAAAACAGTACAGAATATCGATGTCGCATGATCTATTTGCTTAATCAACCTAACGTCGAGTAATAACTACTAAACCCTGCGTACATTAGTTATACCAAGAGTTCTGCGTAATCTTAAAATTATCCTGCATACGGAGACGTATAGCACCACAAAGTACAATGATAATAGAAAAGCATGGTCTTTATTCTATCCAACGGCTTAGTATAGACAGAGATACGTATGCACGTAAATGAAAAAGCCTGCATTGTAAATACAGGCTTTTTCAACATACTATAGTAACTCCTCACTTCTTCACCAGCCTGGTAGTCATTCGCTGCTGGTTACTTTCAACAACAGGCAGATAAACACCTGGCACAGCGTCGTCTGCATTCCATTCTATCCTGTGCATCCCCGCAGCCTGACTCTGGTCTTTAATTAACTGGCGAACTCGTACTCCTTGAGCATCTAAGATCCACAGATCAACTTTCCCGTCTGCTGGCAGATAATATTCTATTGTCGTCACGTGCTCGAACGGGTTAGGGAAAGCCGACAAATGCAACGTTTTTTCACCTTCGGAGAAAACGGGTCGAACCGTAGCCAGAAACACACTTCCTGATTTGGCTTCAAAACCAGGAAGCAGTTGAACCGTCTTACCAGCCCGGTATTCCACGTTAGCTGATTTACTGATCAAGCTCGTAGTTTCAACGCTCTCAATGGCTTCCTCTAAAAAACTCCCACCACCTTTGTATTCAAGCTGAATACGTACAGACTGTTTGATAGCTTGGCCATACGTAGCCAAGACAAAGCAACACCCAATAATAGTTAGAAGTACACGCATGTTATTTCCGTTTAGCAGCCTGTACTTTACCAATCCGACGCTCTAACTCCTTGCTTTTCTTTTTCAGCACATCGTTTTCTTTTTTGAGGTCAATTACGTAGAGCGTCAGTTCTTCAACCTTCTCCAACAACTTAGCCTGCATCTGCCCTACATCAACCCCGTCTTTCACAACCTCTACTGCTGAAGGAACGCCAGGCAGGTGCTTCTCCCGATTAATGAACATCTCGACTTCGTTGAGATTACGCAGGTGATACCCTGATTCGAATACCCGGTCAGACCAATCGTTAGTGCTTTTCACAGCAACTTTCACTTTTTCAGTTAGAATACCGTCGGCGACGAATAAGCGATATCCTACTGGCGTTTTGCTTACCCCCGGCCCAATGACCACACCACCGGCATTTGTATTGGCGATATTATCACCGGTAGTCATCCAGCTTCCAGCCGTTTCATCGGCACCTATGCGAGCCGACCCGTTCAAACTACCCAGGATTACATCGCCCTGCGCATTAACGGTTAAGAATTTGGTCTGGTTTACTGTAGAGGCAGTCGATGAAGAAGTCAGATTCGTAAACCGCAGGCCACTATTACCAGCTGTACCCTGAGTAATTTCGAGTTTGTTAGCGGGAGCTGACGTACCGATACCAACATTAGCATTGTTACCAAGAACAATACTGTTGCTTTGTGATACTCTTGTGGAAGCTCCAATTGCTACGGCGTTATTCAAATTATCTACTCCCGAAGCAACACCAGCATCAAAGCCAATAAACACATTATTGTAGCCAGTCGCATTGTTAAGGCCGGCATATTGGCCTATACTCGTGTTTTGAATACCAGTTGTATTCTTATAACCAGCTCCATCTCCTATTGCTGTGTTGCCACTACCGGTTGTATTCCCGCTCCCTGTACTATTACCCATAAAGAGGTTGTACTTACCGGTAGTGTTGGCAAATCCAGACTGTTGCCCGATGAATAGGTTCCCCAATCCACTGGTATTGCTGTTACCTGCTGATGAACCAATGAACACATTAAAGCCTCCACTCTGGTTCTTCTGCCCAGCCTGATAACCAATGAACGTATTGGCACCACCAGTATTAGTTGTCCCTGTACCTGCTCCGATGAAAGTATTCTGTGTGACGTTGTTTCCCGACGATCCGGCAAGTGATCCTACATAGGTGTTGTTCGAACCGCTCGTGTTTGCGCTCCCAGCATCAGCTCCTAAGAACGTATTGTTACTCCCTTCAGTGTTCGCATAGCCGGAACCGCTGCCGAAAAACGCATTGTAATTACCATTCGTATTGAAATACCCGGAATTGTAGCCACCAAATGCGTTATTGTAGCCGATTTGGTTATTATTTCCAGACCCCGCTCCGAGGAACAGGTTGTTGTTACCAGTCGTGTTTTTGAAACCTGAACTGTAGCCCAAAAACACATTGTTCTGCCCAGACGTGTTTTGATTACCGGCAGATGCTCCTACAAATGAATTTTGGGTTCCAGCCATGTTCTGAATACCCGTTCCACGCCCGATAAACAAATTGCTTGCGCCACTCATATTGAGGTTTCCGGCACCAACTCCTACCAGCGTATTGTCTGCTCCGGGTGAGGCTGAGGCTGGTGATGTGGACACATAGTTGGTTTGAGCAGTGACGTAACTGCCAATCAGACTTGCCGTGACTGTAAGTAGTAGTAGTCGGTTCATAATAAATTATTGATCTTTCAAAAATAACATAAAAGCTGTTCAACAATCAATACTCCTTCATTAGATACGACATAGTTCATGCCAAGATACACTTCTGGTGAAGCATTTGACGACTGATTGTTCTTTTTAAAATCTTGTGCATTATTTCCCCAGATGTCAACGGCCTATCTAACCAACAGAATTTTGATTAACCTATTGACAACCAGCAACACCACCTTTTTTACTCTTTCCATCACTATGGCAATACAGAGGCTTTTTATATATCTGACAATACTCACCGGTTTTACTTGGAGTGCTTCACCCGTTCCAGACTCAATTTTGTCTGACAACAATGAGTCGTTAGGGCATCAAAACGGCTCCCCAATACTTCCCCCTATAAGTGCCAACTGGGTAGCTACAGACGGAGCTGGCCGTACGCTTCCCGACCGCTCGTCGACTGGGCAGTTTAAGGCAAATAAGTATGTTGGAATTTTCTACTTTTTACTACACGGTCAGTACAACGACAAGTCTGTTTATGATATATCCTCCCTGACACGGGCGAATCCCACTGCACCGAAATATGGACCGGAGAATAGCTGGCATTGGTGGGGAGAACCTGAAGTCGGTTATTTCAAGGCCGACGATCCGTGGGTTATTCGCCGGAACCTGCAACTACTGACACTTGCAGGCGTCGACATCCTTTTCCTAGATGTCACCAACGGAGACACATACACCTCCGTCGTACACAAGCTGTGTACAATATCTGTTGCTATGAGACAGCAGGGCATACCTACCCCATACATCTGCTTCGTAACATACACCCGAAGTTACAATACGGCGGCAGTACTCTATGATGAGTTTTACGCGAAGAATTTATACTCAGAACTTTGGTTTCGCTGGCAGGGAAAACCGCTTATGCTAGGAAAAATTGGCGAAATGAATCCTACCCTGCGTAACTTCTTTACCTGGCGCTATAGCTGGGCATGGACCAACACCCGCAACGAACCTCATCACTGGCAATGGCTGGACCGGACACCACAAAATTATGGGTGGGATACCGACCGGTCTGTTCCTGAAGAAATTCCGGTAGCGGTGGCAAGTCATCCATTTGATAACAATATTGGCAAAAGCTTTCACCAGGGAAAGCCTGGTCCCAGTAGCCGACAGGGAGTTAGCCAGCAAACTAAGCAGGGATTATATTTTGATGAACAATGGAAACGAGGTTTACAGGTAAACCCTGGTGTAATTTTTGTGTCAGGCTGGAATGAATGGGTCGCTCAGCGATTTATCAATAGACCTGAGCCATCCGCCCGAACAAAAGCCGCGAACTTTCTTGATAAACCCCTCAAACCAGGCCAAACGTTCTTCGTCGACCTCTATAATGAGGAATACAACCGCGACATCGATCCCATGAAAGGAGGATACTCTGACAACTACTATTACCAGTTGGTTGCCAATATACGACGGTTCAAAGGTTTACCACCAGCCGATCCCGTCAGTACACCTCGTACTGTGGCTATCGACGGGAAATTTGAGGAATGGCAATCTATAACCCCCTACTTTGCAGACCCCACAGGCGACGTAATACACAGGAACTGGCCAAGAGCTGATAACAAAATAAGGTATGTTAACAACACCGGCCGCAATGACATAACGGGTTCCAGAGTTACGCATGACGCGAGGGCAATCTACTTTTATGCCAAAACGAGTCGAAATCTGACCCCATCGACAAACAAAAACTGGATGCTGCTTTTCATAGACACGGATCAGTCCGACAAAACTGGCTGGCAGGGATACGATCTGTTGGTCAATCAGCGGGTTCAGGGCAAAGCCTCGCAGGTAAGCCGCTGGAATGGGTCGGGCTGGAGTAAGCTTGGCACTGCAGCGATCCGATATACTGGCAATGAACTTGAAGTTAGTATACCCAAATCAATGGCAAAGCAAGGAGAGAAAACGTTGCGCATCGATTTTCATTGGGCGGATAATATTCAGCAGTTAACTAACGTAACAGAGTTCTTCCTCAATGGGGACAGCGCTCCCGATAGACGTTTTCAGTACCGATATTCCAGCAACTAATTTCCGGCTAACAAGTATATTACAAAATGGTAAACGTCAAGGATTCCCAGTTTGGTGCAAAGGGTGATGGGTCAACCGATGATCGGGCAGCTATACAACGGGCAGTAGATTTTGTTCGTACCCAAAGTGTGGCGGGAGGAACTAGTGCTCGTTACAGATCTACTATTTTCTTTCCTGCCGGCTATTATTACATCACAGGAGCCATAGACCTGACCAATACGAATGGTATATGGCTGGTGGGCGACGGAGGACCCTATCTAAACACAATTATCATCGGTAACACTGGCGGTGTAATTTTTGACTTTAGTGGTTCTTCACTGGCTGGTTGCGAGAACTTCACTTTTATCACGTCAGACAGAGGAAATCGGTCTACCATTGGGGTTTTGTTTGCCCTTACAAACAATGGTGGATTAAACTGTGGAATTCGCAAGTGCTATTTTGAAATGCTTGATCAGGCAAACGCAAATGGAGGTTTTGGCTCTGTTGGTTTGGTAAACATACGAAGCGAGGAATTCTATATTCATGAGTGCACGATACGGGCAAACTCGCCCCTAATCATGAGTTATACGGCCGACCTTAGTTCTTCTGGCACGAACTACACTGTTACAAGTCCATTTCAAGCATTGGCATCGGGCAGTGGGTCAATGGGGGTGACGGATATAACCGGTACGTCTCTCCAAGGGTATGAGAAAAGGCAGCCCGCAATGGTACTACTTGGCGTAAACAGTTTGAACTTTCATGGTTATCTAGGGCGCTTATCAGCAACTAATGGTAATAACGAAACGGCTATTCTATGTGTCAATTATACAACCAATCTGCGCATCAGCGCGACAATCGAGTCTTATTCGAGAGCGTTACAGGTAGTAGCTGCAGGTTTCGAAGGTAACGAACTCAACATTGTCTCGGCTAACGTAACAGCACCTGCTACGGAACTTGTAAACTTGACTGGATGCATTGTCAAAGGAATGAAGTTGAGAATCACACTACCAGTCACTAGTGAGCGTACTAACCGTTATATCGTTTATCATGCCCCTTCGACTAATCCAAACCAGCAGGCTGCCGGCTCAATTATTAATAGTGACATTTCTTGCTACGATATTCCAGACAACCAATTTATTATTTCCCCAAATTTGTTGCGGATGTCTGCTAATCTGTTATTAAACACCCTCAGGGCTTTCGAGAAAAAAGGAGGTAGGGTTCGCCAATTAACTAACCAGAACGTAGGAGCAGGTAGCAACGGGTCCGTAAGCGCGGCCACTGCCATTCAATTTACGCAGGCTGACAACACGGCATCTTCTAACGGCCGGGGGGGCTATTACCGCATTTGGCTGGATGGTGTGATACGCGCTGGAGGATATGGGTCGGGGGGCAGTGCCGTTCTGACTTTTCAGGCACAGGTGGTAATTAATCAGAATAATGTAGGTACGATGGATGCTCCGTCTGCAACGACAATAGTACTCGACAAAAGCGTCACTAACCCGTCTTACATAGATATCACCGGCGTATTGGTGGACGTGTCATTTTCTGGCCGCGTCGGTACTGTCACTGTGACGCCACGTGTAATGGGTACGGGTACAGGTGAGCCAGTCAGCTACAGCGGAGTGGGAGAAATTCAGAGTGATTTTCTGGTCAACGATCCGATACTACTTTGACCTGCTACTTCCAGAAACCTGCATGCATACTAATACGTCGTTTTAGATAAGTTGGGATATAATTTTGGAAACGTCCCAGTTTGTATCCGACGTACTTTACGACTGTACGGAGTAACTGAGCAGGCACCAGTTTCAGCGCGCGTTTTTTTAGCAGATAAGTCCATTCCGCAATGACGTACCGTAACCCCTCTGACTCAGCACTAGTGAATTCCCGAAGCAAATCGCGCTGCTGCTGGTGAAATGCTCCTATATCGAAGTACCGCCTGAACTCTTCATCGATTGAATAGTTATGCGAGTGTAATACTTCAGCTTCAGCACTATAAGCTATTGAAAAGCCCGCTTTAATCAACCGGGCACCTACTACTACGTCCTCCCCCAGAACAGTATCGACAGGAAACCCGCCAACTGCTGTAAGCAATGATTTACGGTATACTGCAAACGAATTTGAGCAGTGGCACGTCTTGATGCCAAGACGCGGAATATCAGCAATGCCTTTTAAATCACTCCTAGCGGGATAATTGGTCAATCGTGCGTACACACTCAGTAGAGTCGCATCAGGATATGGAAGTTGTCTTCCATATGCCATGCCTACAGAAGAACTTTGCATCAATGAGTCCAGCAAGTTTCGTAAAGTGTAGCTGTTCGCTGGCAAAGCGTCCTGCGTAAGCATGACGATATTTTCGTGTGAAGCTAGTTCCACACCAAGGTTGCGGGTGCCACCATGATTGAACTCGCGCTTTGGAATCGATACAAACCTGACATTTTCAGCATTCAGTATGGCACGTGTAGCATCTGTCGACCCGGAATCAATAACAATCAACTCATGTTCAATCGTTTGTAACCTCAAACTTTCTAAAAGAGTCGGCAGATACATCTCCGCATTATATGTAGGAATAATTACCGATACCATCTACTTACGATTAAAAACAAAACGATTTGTAATGGCCCAAAAAAGGGATGCTCTCTCTCGCAGCTGTCGCATTAATCCATATCCTTTTTCGCCCGTGGGAGTAGCATTTCCGCCGTGTTTTACATAGTTTATCAACGGCTTATTCGTAAAATATGGTTTTCCACGAACTTCCACCATTAAGCCAATCCACCAGTCGTGTACGTGAATAGCTTTCGGAAACGGCAAAACATAGGTAAGGACCTCTCGCCTGAAAGCCATGCAACACCCCATGTATGAATTTTTATACAGGTTGTTCAGAAAACCCGGCTTGCTGCCACGATGCCGAAAAAACGATTGCCAGACAACAGAATCATGTTGATTTACCACGATGCAATCACTTAAGACCAGATCATATTCAGCAAGTAATCCAACGCAGTGATTCACTTTATCGGGTAACCATACATCATCCTGATCAGATAGAAATACGTAATTACCTTTTGCGTGATTTAGAGCATTTTCAAAATTACTCACAAGACCCTTTTTAAGATTATTGTGGATTAATTTAATTCGATCGTCTTGTACACCCATCACAATATCTAACGTAGCATCAGTAGAGTTATCGTCAGAAACGATTAATTCATCGGCTGGACCCAGCTGATCTAATATGGAGGAAATCTGCTTGTGAACAAACCCCGCTCCATTGTAAGTAGCTAAACAGACACTAATCATTTTCAGTTGATATGGTTTCTCTGAACGGTCCAGCTTACTTTCAACCTTCTATCGAATACGAAAGCAACAATCGTGTAGACGGGAAGAGAGAAAAAGAGCAGATCAAACGTTTGTGTTATCGTTAAATTCACGTCGACCAAAAGTCCTGCTAGCAATTGGGCTATACTCGCCATGAGTACGAAAAAGAAAGCGTTAGACTTACTGATACTAAAATAAAAGTTCCTGACTGCTGCATACGAATAGCCTATCAATGCACTGTAAATTATTCCACCGAAGTAGCCAAAAAATATTCTCCCCTCGACGTAAAAAGGTGTATTTGGACCGACGATGACGTCTAACGTTACCCCAGGCGGACGAATATTTTCAATCATCACATTACCCAGTGCTTCCTGATACGGCTGTATTCTAAAAAAGCCACTAATCGGATTCACAAACCGGACCAGATAATCTACTAGGTTAAAATCCTCGAAAAAATCTAAATTTACGGGGTTATAATAGAACAAAACAACATCTCCGCCGTATAGCAGTCTACGCAGAAAAGCTATTGCGGCCTCGTCTATACCATCGTTTTCTTTTAGTAAAACAGTAAAAATCACGGCAAACAGCGCACCGGTGAATAAAACGCTATACTTTTTTAGATTAACCAGCGTGGCTCTCTCCGTTTCAAAAAGAGGATGATAAAAGATTAAACCTGCCGCGATTGCTACTCTCAGCAGCGAACTTTTAGAACCGTCCAGAATGATGAAAAAAGATATGATAGACAGTAGTACTAAATAAACTTTGTTTTTTCGAAGCAGGTAAAGAAAAATCAGCGATGAACATAAAAAAGTGCCTACTCCCCAGTTTATTTTTCTAATTATACCAAATCCATTTTGAAAATTTGCCACCTTTGCTTCAGTAGGAGCACTTGACAATAGAGTAAAGCCTTTACTATAGGCGATAAAAAGATTAGCGGAAACGTACAGTATAAATAAAAATAAAGTTGCCCATTCGAGTAACTTCTTATCTGAAAAATGCTCGCCTAGATTAGAAAACAACTGTGGCGAATTTTCTTTAGATTTATTTCTGTAATAGAGTCTAAAGCCTATCAATACAGCAAACTGACAAAGAAAAAAGTGAACTACATCAGCAACTTCCCGAACAACCTCAATAACCAATACGCTTGAGAAAGCAGTTGCAATAGTGAATAAAAAAATAGGATCTACAAACGAATAGATGTACGATTTGTACAACAGAAAATACATTAAAAACAAGCCCGTTGCTAATAAAATGATCCAAAGAAAATTCGATACATCTAATTCCATACTCATTCAACATATTTACCCATCCTGCCTGATAATCCATCTTTACATCCTCTGTACATATACGCAATACGAACATTTTTTTTATCTTCAAAAAAGACCGATTTGATTATTTCTTTTATGGTGGAATTCATCACCAGTAAACATGCGGCTGACTGACTAAAAGCATACTTTCTCAATATGTAAACGCTATTCCGAACGGTATAGTAGAGCCGTAGCGGGCTGTGCGAAATAAAGTTTAACCTCCTGTTGAGTAATCTCACCGTTTTTTTCTCACCCAGTCTGTGTGACACGTATACGGCATTGGCTACGATTATCCTGTAATCCAAACTGACTGCTCTAATGCAGTATTCATGATCGACGTGGTCGATAAACAGCTCGTTAGCATACGGACCAATCAACCGGTACGCAGCTAGATTAACTAAGTTACCCGATGTCATTGTAAAGAAAACTTCCGAGATTAATTCAACGTGGTTATTGGTGGTCTGATTAGCGGATATGATAGCCACCCGATTGAAATCAGGTAACGCAAATAAATAGTTGACGAGTTGTGTTACCATCGAGGGAGGGGCAACGGTATCGTCATCCATAGTTAGCAGGTAGTCAAATCCATCAGCTAAAGCGAGGGCAGCGGCTACATTCAGGGCATAGGCTATACCATGATTTTCCTCGTTATGTAAATACTGTACAGATGGCATTTCGATCAGTTGCCTTTTAAGACTGTCGTTTATCACCTCGGAATTATCTATCACATACAACCGCTGCACTTGTTCGATGTACGAATTTACACAGTTCAGTACAGTGTCGTCACTGTTATACAATATTACAGTACCAGCAATTTTACAGTCTAACCCTGACATTATTCGGAATTAACGTTGGCTGAACCAAAACCTCAACTGCTTTTGCCAATAATATAAGCGGAGTGCATAGAAGAAGAACCGTCCTTTGATTTTACCATGAATATGCCTAGCTCGTATTGTGTTGATCTGACCCAGCGCTTGTTCACTATGCCCTGCACTTATACCATTGGTTCCGTATTTAGCGATGAGAATAGGAACGTATAAGTAGTTATCATTCCTAAGGTAGATGAGCAAATTTAATTCATAATCAGCCTGCGACTCAAACCGCTGATCATAAATGAAATCATCAAACAGTGTCTTGTTGTAGAAAGCCCCCTGGTGATGTACGGTATTTTGCATCAGCGTTCTAATACTCAGCGATGACTTCATCACATGACCGTCGTCGAAGAGCACATCCCCGAACACTATTTTAAGTGGATTCGCTAGTTTGGCGAGTATTGTATCGATAATATTTGGCATCAATACATCATCAGCACCAAGAAAGTACACCCACTCCCCCCTGCTCCTAGCTACTCCCTTGTTCATGGCATCAAACACCCCCCGATCAGGCTCACTGACCCAATAGCTCAATTGGGGGCCATATTTTTTTATCACATCGACTGAACCATCGCTACTTGCTCCGTCTATAACTATGTATTCAACTTTTCTCATATCCTGATTCAACACACTAAGCATTGTCTCCTCAAGGGTAGCTACTGCATTGTATACAACTGTAACAATAGATAACTTAACAATATCTTGTTGCATGCTGAATTCTGTACATCGTACTGTGTGCATCTAAGCTCAATGCAATGACAAATCTATCAAATAATTATCCATTTCGCCATAAGCCTTACTGACAGCAACCATGTCCTTTCATTAATACACGCTCTATTCCGAGAAAACTTGTGTGAAGCAGATCAATCATACTGAATTTCGTTACTTTGTATTTCGTCATTTCGATCCGGTCTGCTCACATAATGGATTCTACCTGTTCCCCGTCTTTATACCCACTAGTGACCGTAGTAACGGCGGTTTATAATGGCGAACTTCATATCGGTCAGACAATAGAAAGCGTTCTTTCGCAATCCTACAGCAATATTCAGTACATTGTTGTGGATGGTAATTCGACGGATAACACAATACATATAATTGAAAATTACAAGGCACCTAATCTGCTTGTAATCAGCGAAAGTGATGATGGTATATACGATGCATGGAATAAAGGGGTGAAATTGGCCACAGGTAAATGGATCAGTTTCCTGGGGGGCGATGATATCCTCTTGGTTGATGCTATTCAATCATATGTGGATCACATAACTGGTATTGAAGAAGAGTTGGAATTTGTATCGTCAAAGATCGAACTGGTCGACGATGAGTTAAATCATATCAATTATTTTGGAGAGAGCTGGAGCTGGAGTCGTTTTAAGAAGAATATGGTAACGGGCCATGTTGCGACGTTTCATTCAAAGGAACTCTTTACGAAATATGGATATTTTGATAAGACTTATAAAATATCAGGAGACTACGAGTTTTTACTTAGAGCAAAAAACAATCTTAAATCCTCATTCTTGGATAAAGTAACTGTGAAGATGAGGAGCGGTGGGGTTAGCAATCGTTTTTTGTCCAAAGCCATTGATGAAACCTACAACGCTAAGGTGAAAAACGGGATAGTATCCCCATTCAAGGCTTATATTTTGAAAAGAGTAGATAAGTTAAGGACTAAACTACATATCTAAATCACACTAGTGTATAGCTTAACTGTACTCCTGACAGTGGTATCCCAAGAAAATTTCGCGGCTTGAGTAAGTCCTTTTCCAGCCATTAGGTCTCTCATAATTTTATCATCCAAAACCTTCTTGACTGTGCTGCTCATGGATTCGCGACTTCGGGCGTCCATATAGATGGCAGCATCTCCACCCACTTCTGGCAAGGAACTGGAGTCACTTAAAATGCAGGGGCATCCATTTGTCATTGCTTCTAATATAGGAATACCAAACCCTTCGTATAAAGAAGGAAAGACAAAGGCAATTGCTGAAGAATACAAAGATGCTAAGCTGGCGTTGTCAATAGGAATATGTTTAACAGAATCCTCAATATTGCTTTTTTTAAAAAATGCTCTTTCGGTGTTGGTAAATTGACCTCCTCCAGCGCAATAAACACATATTTCGTACTCTTTTATCAATTCTGTTATGGAAGATATAAAAGGCAGAAAGTTTTTGTATAGCTGTCTATTGCCTACATATAGCAAGAATTGTTCATTGGCATATTTATCTACTTTTATAGTACTGGAATTCATGCTGATTGAATTTGCTAATGGTATTACAGTTATTTTATCAGCGGAAATTCCCAGTATATCTACCACATCTCGTTTAGTACTTTCCGATACAGCTATTATAGCTGCTGCTCTCTTAATTATCTCCTTCTTGTGCAGAACAACAGTCTTATCAGTAGCTAGTTCAGGGTATTCTACACTGAGTCTCTCATAGGTCATATCGTGAAAAGTAACAGCATATGGTTTATTACGAATATGTCTCAAAAAAAATGGATCAAAATAGGTTGCATGATACAAGTCAAAATTTCTGAGACTCATATCAACTATGTTAAATAACTGATTGCTTTTGTATAACAATCTCAATCGTTTATCAAATGGATACGAAAATGTATCCAACCCATATTCTTTAAGATGAACGTTATTGGAACAAAGTAAAGACAAATGCGCTTTATTTCCTGTTTCATTGACTCCATTTATTAATTCACAAATATACCTTGATACTCCTCCGTATTTCTGTTGTGAAAATGTTTGATGATCAAAAAAAATATTCATATGCTCACTCGTGTCAGATGAGTTTATTTTTTGTTGTTTATTTTATATTAAGCCTCTTCTTTAATCCATGGATTTTATTCTGAAACCAAGAAGGTAACCGGTATAATTTTCTGAATGCATAAACTACGGCCGCTTCGTTTACTTTCACAAGCGGGGGATGTTTAATTTGATTAGATATAATTGACGTAGTTGGCATATTTGCTACGTCCGTTTTCACTAAAGTGTGAGTACCCGTCCCATCAAACCCGATATTAGTAACCAAGTTCTGATTAGGTATTACACACAATCCTTTATTTTTCCATATAGTATATACCCACTGATAATCCCAAGTGTCTATAACTGACGTGTACGTATTGTCAAAAGCTACTCTCCAATAGCTAATAGATGGTGTGTAAGTTACTATCTTCTCGATACCAAACGAATCCTTGAACTGAGGATAACCATCCATGGTTACATCATATAACTTCCAGGCTCGACGCCAAGTAGCCCATCCCCATATGTGCGGTATTATAGAAAAAAAGTATGTATCTTCTGACCATACTTTTTTCTTGTACACATTGGAACCACCAATGTGCATTACCTCATAGTTGTCCCTGTATTTTATAAGTGTTATCTTACAAAATTCAAAAAACGAAGGATCTGGTAAGCAATCATCTTCCAATATTATTCCATAGTCGACTTGGTCAAAAAACCAGTCAATAGCAGAACTCACTGCTTTCTTACAACCCAAATTATGTTCCCTAACTAACTTTCTTACGGTACATGGCCAATCTACATCATTTAAGAGTTCTAGACATTGTTGAACATTTTCCTGATCGTCTCTTCTATCTGGTCTCGGACCATCAACAGCTATAAATAGTTCAGCAGGCTTCAACAATCGTATTCGGTTCAATACCTCGCTTGCGTGCGATGGCCTGTTAAAGAGCAAAAATAAAACAGGGACATCAAATATCTTTTCTTTGGTATAATGTGTCGGTTCATTCATTTACTTCATTCATCTTATCAACAAAGTAACCATTCCAAATTGCGTACCCAATCAATTTGTAATCATTTGTGATCATCCAATTATACACTTCATTGTCATCAGGTTTAGTTAAGACAAAATCATGTATTTCTATAATGATTAATTTTGGTCTATACTTTCTCAAATTTATTGATTTTAACACATTAAAGTCATGTCCCTCTACATCAATAGAGAGCAAATCTATAGTTTTATCCCCCCCCATATACTCGTCCAATACGGAATCAAGCGTACGTGTTTTTATAATCGTTTCTTTAACAATCCGCTGCGTATCTTTATTTTTATCATAAAAGTCTTTGCTTATGGTACTTATTTCATCCATATCAAATTCATAAAATGTTACCTCTTCTTCTACATTAGATATAGCTGCACACAGTGCAGTGTCCTTTGGTCTAATTTCTTTATGCAGTTTAATCATTTCATTATTAGCATCTACTGTAATGCCGTGCCAACCTTTCATATACAATCCAAACGTATTCGAATGTTGTACAGGTTCGTTGCTTCCGATTTCCACGTAAAAACCTTTCTTAACTTTCTGAAGTATATTTTGGATAATTATATCCTCACCAATCTGAGAGTAAGACAAGTGTACATGCTTATTTAGTAAACGACGGGAAATTTCAAATAAATAAATTTTTATTGCATCGACAAATGATAATTGTTTAAACAGAGACTTTATAGTTTTCATTCTCTACGAAAAGTTAGTTGAACTTTGTGCTTACCGGATTCTGAAACGTAATAAAATTAACAAACGATTTCGATTGTAGTTTAAATACTATATGTGCATCTTTTTGAAGTAGGTTCAATACGTATGCTTGGATACTATATGCTATTAGAGTAGCTACAGACGCACCCAAAGCACCATATTTCGGAATTAGCCATAAGTTCAACCCGATATTTAGTGTTGCCCCCACAATTGTTTTAAATAAAACAAATTTTTGTAAATTTTTTATAATCATTAAACTGTTGGTCCCTATCCCTGTAAAGACAAAGATGCCGGCCCATATATGTATACTTAATATAATTCCGGCTTCCACAAATTGTTGCCCATACAGCAGCTTTATAAGTTGCTTCGCAAATATGCTGACGAAGGCTGCTAATGCAATACTTATATACGTTAGTACATTTAATAAATCCTGATACTGATTATAAAATTTCTCTTTGTTGGTATGCCACGAAGACGCTATTTTTGGATAAAACGACGTTGTGATTGCACCGGCAATAAAATACCAGGTTTCTGATAAACGTAGTGCAGCTCCATAAAGTCCTAATTCCTTACTTGTAGACATCGCTTCGAGCATAAACTGATCCACCCGCATGTAAACAAATACAAAAAATTCGGTAAACATGATTGGCCATGCCACAATAACTAATTGTTGGATGAACCCAAGTTTAATGTTTTTTCGTATGTTGAAAAATATTGATGCTATTTTTTTTTGATAGATTACAATTATAAGGATGTATGCAATAGATAACTCTACTATATTAATAATAATCAAAAAAAATATACTTTCTCGAGCGATTAATGCGTACGTACGAAGAATGGATGCGATTGCAAAAGCAATCAATTTGATTATTACCGATGTTTTAGCTTTCGTTTGTGACTGAAAATATGTTTCTATCACATCCGAACTTTGTAAAATAAGAACTAAGCTGGTAAAGTTTATTAGTTGAAACAATACTGTCTTTTCGCTGTTTAGAACGTAGTTGAGACTACAGCTCGCTATATACGCAAGTGTTCCCATCACTAATTTTATTAACAAGCCTGTTTGTACTAATTGGTGTTGCTTTTCCGGATCATTGTTGGCAGACACAAAGTCAACAATTAGTGTATTAGTGAGACCAAATCCCGCAACTGATACGAAAATAGTTGGGAAAAGCACTGCATAGTTCAATATTCCAAATTCGTCTGGACCCAAGTAGCGCGCAATCCAAACGCTTACAAGCATTCCTACAAGCAAACGAAAGATTTTATCGAAAAAAATCCATCCAATATTAGAGATGATTTTCCACATATCTTTGAGAAACCTATTTTAGGACATGTTGCATTCTCTTACCATCGAATCAGCAATATCTTTCATAGTATAAACAGATTTCCAATTTAGTTTTTGAAATGCTTTTCGCGGATCGGCATGGCCTTCAGCAATATCAGTTGGTCGAAAAAGTGAATTGTCAATCTGTACATGACCTTCCCAGTTTAGCTGTACGGCTTCAAAAACCGAACGAATAAAGTCTCTTAGAGTATGAGTTTGCCCTGTCGCAATGACATAATCGTCTGCAATATCCTGCTGTAGCATTAACCACATAGCTTCCACATAGTCAGGCGCCCAACCCCAGTCACGGGCAATGTCGATATTACCCAAAATAAGCTTTTCGACACTCCCATTGGCAATTCTACAGGCCGTAGAAACTATTTTTTGCGTTACAAACCGTTCCGGCCGCAATGGCGATTCGTGGTTAAACAAAATGCCTGTACTAGCATGTAGCTGATAGGCTTCCCTGTAGTTGGCGACCTGCCAGAACGCTGCTGCCTTGGCTACACCATATGGACTTCGTGGACGAAATGGCGTGTATTCGTCAGCCATCAATTTACCGGTATCGCCAAAACACTCGCTCGAACCTGCATTGTAAAAACGAATGGGCAGCTCACTGAATCGAATGGCTTCTAGCAGATTTAGCGTTCCCACACTGATACTGTCCAGCGTTTCGACCGGCTGCTCAAACGAAAGACTTACCGAACTTTGTCCAGCGAGATTATACAGCTCATCGGGCCTGACTCTCAAAATTGTCTGTAGAACGGAACGAAAATCATTTATGCTGATTGATACCAGTTTGACGCGTTTGTCGATGTTCAACCGCTTTAGATTGGTGAAAGATGACATTTGTGCATCCCTCGATCCGCCGTACACTTCGTACCCTTTATCGAGCAGTAGTTTGGCTAGATAAGCGCCATCCTGTCCAGATACACCACATATCAACACCTTCTTCATGCTAAGAGACTACAGTTTTAAACGGATAAGCACGGATAAGCTGTACTAACATCATCAGTGATACAGCGGTAATTACGAAACCAAGTATGATTATCGTTCGCTTCGGGCCACTTTTTTGGAGAGGTACAGCGGCAGGCTCCAGCGTTTTGAAGACTGGAGTCTCTTCCTGCACCTTAATTCTGGCTTGTTCCAGTTGCTTCGACAATTCGTTGTACACCGATTGAGCCAGCAGGTAATCGGCCTGTAAACGCTGCTCTTCTATTCTGGCCGTGTTTAGATATACCGCCCTGTTGTTGTCGCGGTAATTCGACAGCGCGTATTCGGTTGTTTGGTAGCGCTTATTGGCCTCTGCAACTTGCTGACGTAAAAAGCTTACTTGCTGACGCGCCTTTTCGGTTCGGTAAGTTGTAATGTAGTTTGTCAGGTAATCAAGCGATTTTTTTACCACTGTTGCAGCGACAAATGCTTCCTGTTCGGTGGCCGATATAACCAGAATTCCTGTCTTTTTATCGTATACGGCGTTGATATTCGACTGCACTCCTTTGATCAACTCGTTTTGCTCCTCCGTTACTTCAATAAATTGGGGCTGGCTCTTGATATTATTCGTTGTCTTGTTCGCTGACTTTTTACTCGTGCTTAATATACCACTGTACCAGTTTTGGCCAATCTCGCCCATGTAAACATCTAATAATAGTCGTTTGCTCAGCTTAGGCGAGTAAACAGGCTGTCTTAGTAGATAAAGAGCGAATGGAATACTTTGCAGGATATTTGGATACAGATCAGGACGGATAGCGTCCTGACTACTCAGATTATCAATATTAATACCTGCCAAACCTGCCAAGGAGCCAAATCCTCCCAGACCACCCGCTCCTTTTGCCTGTATTTCCGGCATAACAGAAACCTGTGCCGTGTAAACATTTGGTTTTGAAAAAGCGTATAAGGAGCCAATCATCAAGCCAACAAGTCCACTGAGAAGGATTCGTCGGCGATTATCCCGTAAGAACCTGATTATATCCGATACACGAATTTCTAACGCGCCTTCACTCTCCTGTCTTTGTTGATAACGTTCCGTTACGGGCATACAAACTCTCGATTATCGAAGTAACAGATTAGCTAAAGCAAGCGATACTGTTGTCAATAACGACAGTATACCAATTCGTTCGGCAGGGGTGATTCTGTTTTCATCAATTGGCTTGAATGGCACAATAACGGTGGAACCCGGCTCAACTTTCGGTCGTAGGCGGAGGAACAAAAAGTGGTGTGTGCGATCTTTGCGGCCGTTGGGGTAGATCACGTAGGCTTTGCCGCCACGGGCATTGTCGGTGATGCCACCCGCTTCGCTGATATAGTCGTTAAAGTCGTAACTGCTTTTGTAACTGGTAACAGATGGGTTCAATACAGCTCCCTGTATATCGACAGTTTCCGAACGGCGGGGAATGTACAGTGTATCTCCGCTTTTGAGCAGCAGGTTACTCTCGGCTGTACTGTCGTTCAGAATCGTTTGCAGGTCGTTGCCGATGATCTCGCCGTTGCGAATATACTGCGCCCCCGCCAAATAAGCCTCTGGTCTGAGACCACCCGCCCGCTGAATCAGATCGGAGATACGTTCGCGTCGGGTAACGATGGCGTAGTTGCCGGGTTGCATGATTTCGCCGTATACATTGACCTGCCGCTGTGCTTCGTAGTTGGCCGACGTTCTGACATACACAATATCGAACGGTTCCAGTTTGAAGCTGTAAGCAGGGCTCCCCGGCACAATCCGCAGATTCGGGTCAATAGCAAACTGGTATTTCTCCAACGTCGTTGTGCGAATACCGGCTGAGTCACTACGTATACGACGAGCCACTTCGATCAGATTGGGTTTGGCCCCCTCCTGGAAACCGCCAGCCTGAGCAATTAAGTCACCGATGCCCATGTTGTTAATAAAATTAACCGTATCGGGTCTGTTGATTGCTCCCTCTACAGTAACGTAATATCGCTCACGCAGATCACGGATCGACAGCACCGTAACACTATCCTGCCGCAGCAAGGGTATATCGTTTTCTTCACCCCGCATCAGCTTGCCCAGATCAAACGAGATGCTTTCGACGTCCATGTCCGGCCGTTCGCGAATGATGATGGCACGATTCATAAACGCATCTTTCTGAAGACCATCGGCACGGCGGATAAGCTGCTTAACCGTTTCCAGACCGGGTTCAAGCGCGTAATCACCCGGCCGCATAACCGCCCCGGCGATTTGTATGCGGTTTTCGTATCGCTCCAGAATCTTACCAACAATATACCGGTCACCCTGCTTCGGAACGAACTGAGCCAGCTGATCTTCGGCAACATTCATGATCTGCCGTTCCCGTGTTGTATTACGGCGCAATGTGATCGATGCCCGGTACGCTTCGTCGGAGAAACCGCCTGCGAAACCTAACACTGTTTTCAGGGTTTCACCAGGCAGTACCTCAAAAATCGCGGGCCGCCGAACCTCCCCCGTCATGGTCACACGCGTATCGTAGTCGGCTACCCGAATCACATCCTGATCCTGCAGACGGACATTGTCACGCTGATCGGCGCGCAGGATGAAATCGTAGAGGTCAATGGTACGAACGACCCGGTTGCCCCGAATGATGTTGATCTTGCGGAATGATCCCGTTTCGGGATTTGGTCCACCCGCCAGATACAGCGCGTTAAATGCCGATCCCAGCGAGGATATCGTATACGTTCCCGGACGAACAACTTCCCCAACCAGCGTAACCCGTATGCTCCGGATATTGGTAAGGGCCACGTCAGCCGTGGTTCCGCTACCCGCCACCCCCAGGCCCTGATAACCCGCTTTCCGTAGTCGGGCAATAATTCGCTGTTCGGCCTGCTCAATGCTTAGCCCCGCAACATAGATCGGGGTGACGTTGGGTACTTTGACGGTTCCCTCCGGTGATACTTTCAGTTGAAAGTTATCGGACGAGGCCCCGGCAATATCAATGCTAATTTCGTCGTCGGGCCCAACGACATAATTACGTGGCGTTGCAATACGGAGATTTGGCTCAAACGACAGACTGGCATTCTCGAAAAGCGACGCACCAAATACTTTCAATCGCTTCGTCGTGTCACGCTGCCGGGTCAGGTCCAGTGAATCGAACCGTTGCGACAGGTCGCCGGGTAACCTGCGCCCAGCGTTTGTTCCCACCTGCCCATTACCAGTAATACCCGTCTGACTATTCGGGCGGCTTCCCTGTGAGCGTATGGTGGTGATGCGCTTCCGCATTTTGGCAATATCATCGAGTGTATAGCCCTGCGACATAGCGGCCTGCTCAATCTGAAATTCATTCATTCCGCTGGACTCCGCCCGGCGGTAAAATGCTTCAACCTGTTCGTCGCTCAACTGGTCGACACGTGATGGCGTTTTCTGCTGTGCGTATACGTCCGTAACCGCAACAAGCATGAAACAGGTAATCGCAACGCGCAGATACTGGACAAAAAGTGTAACGAATGACAATTTGTCGGTAGTGAACATGAATGCTGGCCCTTGGGCCTAAAATTGATTTGCAAAAGTAATGGATTACACCCAAAACGTGCTAGCCCGTGGATAAGGTATAGCGCGTCTACTGGTGGTTTTGCGGTAGTACGGGCTTTATCCACTACTTTTGTGCCAAAATTAATTGCTTATCAGACACGGTCATAAACTCTTTTTTGCCGTTCTGACCGTTATATAGTGTACGATACCAGCGTACCGACAACTGACTTTTTGACTAACGACTCTAACTTAAATGATCAACCTGATCGCTAAATTCTTTGGTACCAAGTCGCAGCGGGACATCAAAGAACTACTTCCTTACGTCGAGAAGGTCAATGCCGAATTTGTTCGGCTGAAAGACATTTCAAACGACGAACTGCGCCAGGCATCGGCTGAACTGAAAGCACAGATCGCCGATGAGTTAGCGGGCATCGACAGCCAGCTGGCCGACCTGAACGAGCAGGCATCCCATCCCGACGTTGACGTCAACGAGAAGGAGCGGCTGTTCAACCAGATCGATAAACTCGAAGCCGACCGGAATACGGAGCTGGAGCAGGTGCTGCTGGCCATTCTTCCCCGGGCGTTTGCTGTGGTGAAAGAAACGGCACGACGGTATTCGACTAACGACCAACTGACGGTGACGGCTACCGATTTCGACCGCGAGATAGCTACGCGCAAGAAAAACGTTGTGATCGACGGTGAGCTGGCTCACTGGGCCAATCAATGGGATGCGGCCGGTACACTCATCAAGTGGGATATGATTCACTACGATGTCCAGATCATCGGTGGCGTCGTATTGCACCAGGGCAAGATTGCCGAGATGGCAACGGGTGAGGGTAAAACGCTGGTCGCTACGTTCCCGTCGTTCCTGAACGGTTTAGCCGGGCGGGGGGTACATATCGTGACGGTCAATGACTATCTCGCCAAGCGTGACTCCGAGTGGATGGCTCCGCTGTTCGAGTTCCACGGCATGCGCGTCGATTGTATCGATAAGCATCAGCCTAACTCGCCCCAGCGGAAGCAGGCGTATCTGGCCGACATCACCTACGGCACCAACAACGAATTTGGCTTCGACTATCTGCGCGATAACATGGCCCGCGAAACGGGTGAACTGGTGCAGCGCAAGCATCATTACGCTATGGTCGATGAAGTTGACTCCGTTCTGATCGATGACGCCCGGACGCCCCTTATCATCAGTGGCCCGGTGCCGCGTGGTGATGAACAGGATTATATCGAATTGAAACCACGGGTAGCCCGGGTGGTCGAAGCGCAGCGTAAACTGGTGTACGACTTTCTCAACGACGCTAAAAAGAAAATTGCGGCCGGCGACGAGAAAGACGGCGGGGTATCGCTGTTCCGGGCTTTTCGCGGGTTGCCCAAACACAAGCCGCTGATCAAGTACCTCAGTGAAACGGGTAACAAAGCACTGCTCCAGAAAACGGAGTCGATCTATCTGGCCGAAAACCAGAAGCTGATGCCCGAGGCTGATTCGCCCCTTTACTTCACCATCGACGAGCGTAACAACAGCATCGACCTGACGGAGAAAGGCATCGACTACATCACGGGTTCGGGTGAAGATCCCAACTTCTTTATCCTGCCCGACCTGTCGATTGATCTGAACGTCATCGACAAGAGTGGCGACCTGACGGAGCCAGAGAAAATTCTGCACAAGGAAGGCGTGGTACGCGATTATGCTGTCAAGACGCAGCGCATCAACACCGTCAACCAGTTGCTGAAAGCGTACTGTCTGTTTGAACGCGACACCGAGTACGTCATTATGGACGGTAAGGTGAAAATCGTGGATGAGCAGACGGGCCGGATTATGGAAGGTCGCCGGTGGTCGGATGGGCTGCACCAGGCCGTCGAAGCGAAGGAAAACGTCAAGGTCGAAGACGCCACGCAGACTTACGCAACGGTAACGCTCCAGAACTATTTCCGGATGTACCACAAACGGGCCGGTATGACCGGTACGGCCGAAACGGAAGCATCGGAATTCTGGCAGATTTATAAAATGGACGTGGTGGTCATACCAACCAACCGTGTCATTAGTCGGCAGGATGAGGAGGATAAGGTGTACCGTTCGGTGCGTGAGAAATACAACGCCGTTGTCGACGAAATTACCGCGCTGGTCGAAAAAGGGCGGCCGGTACTGGTCGGTACGACGTCGGTTGAGAACTCCGAACTGCTGAGTCGGTTGCTAACACTGCGCAAGATTCAGCACCAGGTACTGAACGCCAAATACCACCAGCGCGAAGCTGAGATTGTTGCCTCAGCGGGTCAGCCGGGGACGGTGACGATTGCGACCAACATGGCTGGTCGGGGTACGGATATTAAGCTGACGCCCGAATCGAAAACAGCGGGTGGACTGGCTATTATTGGTACCGAACGGCACGAATCGCGTCGGGTCGACCGGCAGTTACGTGGTCGGGCCGGTCGTCAGGGCGACCCCGGTACGTCGCAGTTCTTTGTGTCGCTGGAAGATAGCCTGATGCGTTTGTTCGGTTCCGACCGGATCGCGAAAGTGATGGACCGCATGGGGCTGGAAGAAGGCGAAGTCATTCAGCACTCGATGATTACCAAGTCGATCGAGCGGGCGCAGAAGAAAGTCGAAGAAAACAACTTCGGTATTCGGAAGCGGCTGCTGGAATACGACGACGTGATGAACTACCAGCGCGAAGCGATCTACAAGCGTCGTCGCAACGCGCTGTTTGGCGACCGCCTGCCGCTCGACATCGCCAACACGATGTATGACGTGGTGGAAGAAACCGTCAACAACGCCGAGGGAAACATCGATGAGATCAACCTGCAACTGCTGACAACGCTGGGTCTGGAGTCGACCCTGACCGAGAGCGATTTCAACCGGATGAAAAAACCGGACGTCGTTCGGCATCTATACGATCAGGCCGAAGCACAGTACGCCGAGAAGAATCAGGCCATCGCCGACAAAGCACTACCTGTACTGACGCAGGTACTGGACGAGCAGGGCCACATGATCCGTAACATCGTTGTGCCGTTTACAGATGGTATGCACGAGTTGCAGATTGTGGCGGATCTGCGCAAAGCCGTCGATGGCGGTGGGCGTGATCTGGTCATGGAAATGGAAAAAGCCGTGACGCTATCGGTAATCGACCAGGAATGGAAGGAGCACCTGCGCGAAATGGACGACCTGAAACAGTCGGTGCAAAACGCGGTGTTCGAGCAGAAAGACCCGTTGCTGGTCTACAAATTCGAGTCGGTCGAACTGTTCAAACGCTTCCTGAATAAAGTGAATTTCGACACGATCAGCTTCCTGACCAAAGCCGACATTCCGGCGCAGCAGGAAGCGGAGATACACGAGGAAATTCGTCAGGCACCGACCAATCCGCGTCCGGCTCCGCAACCTGAGTTGCACACGAACATGGAGGATTTCGACGACGATCACCTGGCTACGGGTCCCGAAGAGTATGCCCGGCGGATGGCTGAGAACAACGCAATGGGCGCTGGTGCCCCGCCGATGCCCCCTCAGGCACCGACCCGCGTGGTGAAAGTTGACCGGAACGCCCGCGTCAGCGTGCAGTACGCCGACGGTTCGGTGAAGCGCGATGTGAAATTCAAAACGGTTGAAAACGACGTCGTCAGTGGTAAGGCCATGCTGATCGAGTAGCCGGTAAAGCCCTTGTAAAAATGCCCATCGGATGGTACATTCGATGGGCATTTTTTGGTTAACAGCCCAGCTATGATGCTTCCTTTTCTCTCGCTTTACTGGCTGTTCATCAACTGGTTTTCTTCTACAGTCACCGATCCAATCCGCCTTCAGCCGACTCCGTTACCCTTTGCGCCAACCGGCTTTTACATCAGTACCGTTACCGATCAGCGGTCCGAACGAGGCCCGGCCATCCGGCTCGTGTTAGCTCCCGATCAGTCGGCGCAGGTGGTTGATCTGGCGGGGGGACTAACGGGGGGTATCCGCGAATTTGTCCTTCGGTCGCTCCGCCATGACCAGAAACTGCGCCCGATAGCCATGCGACTGGTGCAGGTCAAACTCACGGAGACAGCATCGGGCAATCGGGTATCGGGGCAGTTTACCGCAACGATTGCGTTTGATCTGCTCGGCAAAAACGACGACGATTCTGAAACCAGCACCCGGCTGACAACGTACCGGGGCGGAGCCAGCTATACGCGACCGGTGGGGCAGACGGCAGTCGTTGAACAGACAATCCGGCAATCGCTGACGGCTTCGCTACGGAGCCTGAACGAGTACATGAAGCGGGAGATCGACCGCAACGAAAAACTGGCCACCAGTCTGCGGGTCGTGTTTACCGATGACAGCCGCATCACCAGCGACGACACCGTTCATTACAACGCCACCCGACCGCTTACCTGGGCTGATTTCCAGGCACGTCCCCGGTCGGGTAGTCACTATGCCGCCGAAGTGTTCACCAGTTTCGCCTACGAAGGCCGTAGCACCGTCGAAAATGGCATTATTACTGCCCAGATACTGGCGAAGGCATATATGCTGAAAAATTCGTCGTGGGTGCGGAGCGATGCCATGAACGCGTACGCACTCAACCACGAGCAGCGCCATTTCGACATTGCCCGACTGATCCTCGAGCGGTTTAAACGGAAGCTGACGCCAGAAAAATTGACGCTGGCCGATTACAACAGCGAAATTCAGTACCAGTTTATCGAGTCGTTCCGGGAAATGAACCAGCTACAGACACAGTACGACAATGACACCCGGCACGGTATCGATCAGCTCAGTCAGGCGCAGTGGAACGTAAAAATTGACACCGAACTGCGCAGCTACGGCATTCCACGCTAAGCGACATCTATTTCCAGTCGATGAAGAAAACGCGTATTCTGCACGTTAGCACCGCCCACCCCGCAACCGACCCCCGGCTGGCAAACCGGGTGATACCGAGTCTGACCGCCGACTACGAACTGATCGCCTTGCTACCCGCCCTGCCGAAAACGGCTGGTCCGGCCAATGCCCGGACGATCTGGCTCCCCTACGCCCAGCGCTTACCGATTCGCTTGCTGCTGGCTCATCCGCTGGTGTTGTTCTACGCGCTCTGGCTGCGTCCATCGCTGCTTCATATTTACGACCCTGAACTACTGCCGGTAGCCCGATTGATTCAGTGGCTGCTAGCCATTCCGGTTATGTACGAGGTACACGAGAATCTGTACCGGAAACTGGATCAGAAAACACGCTTACAGGGTCCCTGGCTGGTACGGCAGTTCCTGCGTTTCGACGCGATGGCGCAACGGCATTTTCACCTCATCTTTACCGAACACGGCTACCTCGACACCTACAAAAACCTACGCTATTCCCCGGTTATCGTTTACAATTACCCTGAACTGGCTTTCCTGGATACGTTTCGACGTCCCTACGCCCCGAATGCGGTAGCGCCTGAGTTTTTCTATATCGGTCTGATTAGTTTCGAGCGGGCATTCGACACGCTGGTAGCCGCGCTGGCTCAATTAAAAAGTCAGGTTTCAACGTTTACAGTACACCTGTTTGGCCGACGAACGTTCAGTGATGCGGTCATGACTCAACTCCCCGGTTTCGACACGGTACGCAGTAACCTGCGGTTTTACGGCTACACCCGACAGGCGGACGCATTGCCCAAAGCTGCCCACGCAACGGCGGGACTGGCCCTGCTCAAACCCGTCGGCGATTACCCGGAATCCTATCCGACGAAGCTGTTTGAATACATGGCACTGGGGTTACCGGTCATCACCGCCAATTTTCCGTTGTACCAGGCCATCGTTGACAAATACCGGTGTGGTTTCTGCGTCGATACAACCGATGCTGACCAGATCGCTCAGGCATTGCAGTATATGATTAAGCACCCCGATGAGGCCCGGGCTATGGGCGCACGCGGCCGACTGGCGATAGAAACTGAGTACAACTGGGAAAGCGAAGCGCGGAAACTACGTACACTTTACAAAACAGTTCTGGCCGCGCACCTGGCTAACAAAGTATAATTTTTTGACGTTAAATTATAGTAAATGAAACATAGTATGGTATTGTTCTAATGAGCAATACCATACTTTCCCGGAAGGATTTAACTTTCGGACTTAAACCCCGACGGGTTACTTTTGCTTTACCTATTTTGGCTAGAATGTATATTCACGCAGTCAGTCATTATCTGCCCACGCAGGTAATCAGTAACGAACACTTTACCGAACTCAATGGACTCTCCAGCGAGTGGATTATTGAGCGAACCGGCATTGAAGAACGCCGGAAAGCCGCTCCCGGCGAGAACACGAATACCATGACGCTTGAGGTTGTTCGGGCGTTGCAGGCTAAAACTGATCTCGCTACCGTTGACCTGATCGTAGGCGCGACATATACACCTTACGACACGATTGTTTCACTGGCCCACGAAGCGCAGCACGAACTCGGCATCGCCGATATTCCAGTTGTCTCGATCTCAACGGCCTGCTCATCGCTTATCAACGCCATTGAGGTTGTAGAAGGCTACTTCGCGCTCAACAAAGCAACGCGGGCACTGGTTATCGTCAGCGAGCACAACACGGCCTACAACAACGATAAAGATACCATCTCGGGTCACCTCTGGGGCGACGGTGCAGCGGCTATGCTGATCACGAAGGAGCGACAAAGCGACAACGATTTCGAAATCAAAGCCCTGCTGACGGGTGGTGCTGCCCATACCGCCAAGGCGACGACGGCTGTGGTACTGAAGCCAATTGATGGGGGTGTAGTCATGCCCGCTGGTCGTGATGTGTTCATCAATGCCTGCCAGTATATGCCAAAGGCCAGCCTGCAGGTGCTCGACCGTTGCGGACTAACACTGGACGACGTCGATTATGTATTGCCACACCAGGCAAACCTGCGTATTTCCCGCAACGTGATGAATACGCTTAATTTGCCGGAGGAAAAGCTGATCTCCAACATTCAGCGGTACGGCAATACGGGCTGCGCGGGTTGCGGCATTGCCCTGTCCGAGCAGTGGGACACGTTTAAGAAGGGGGAGCACATCGTCATCACGGTCTTCGGCGGAGGGTATTCCTACGGGGCTATGGTGATCGAAGCGTAACCTATAATTGACATAAAAAAGGGAGCCCCTGACGTCAGGGGCTCCCTTTTTGTGTAATTCGCGCGTCAGCTTACTGCGCCGTACCGGTCCAGGTGTTGTTTTTCTCGTTGACGTCCGGCAACTTTTCGTCGGGGTCGAGCACGACCGATTTAACGGACGACGTCGAGTTGTAGCGGAACGTCCACGTAGCACCGCGCTGCCAGATTTCCACCGGCAGATTTACCCGGCCTTTCTTACCGTTTTCCTCCGTCACCTCAAGCGTAGCCGGCATGGCCAGCCGGTCGAGGTTTTCGATCGAGATCAGTGATCCTTTCGAAGCCGATCCGTCGACGTAGCGGACGTCTTTTACGGATTGATCGAGCTTCCAGGTTTCGTAGAACCACCCTTTCCAGAACCAGCCGAGGTCTTCGCCAGCCGCATTTTCTATGCTGCGGAAAAAATCCTGCGGGGTCGGATGCTTGAACGCCCACTGATCTACATACTTCCTGAAGGCGTAGTCGAAACGTTCCGGCCCCAGAATCGATTCGCGCAACAGTTTGAGCCCTATACCGGGCTTGTAGTACGCCAGAATACCCAGCGCGCGGGGCTGCTGCACGTCGGGGATGGTCATGATTGGCTCAGCCGGGTAGTATAGTGCCGGTGCAAGGTCATGCATCGTGCCGCGCTCATTGTTGTATTCGCCGTTGTTGAAATTAGCCGTCGACAGGGTGTTGATAAAGGTATTGAACCCTTCGTCCATCCACGGAAACTTACGCTCATTGCTACCCACAATCATTGGGAACCAGTTATGGCCGAATTCGTGGTCGGTCACGTTCCAGAGCGAGCCTTTCTTGTCTTTGTGGTCACAGAATACGATGCCCGGATACTCCATCCCGCCAACGATACCGGCGACATTGGTTGCTACAGGGTATGAATACTCGTACAGGTACTTCGAGTAAAATTCGATACAACCTTTCACATATTCTGTCGAGCGATTCCACGAATCGTCGGTTGCACTTTCAGCCGGATATACCGATTGCGCCAGTGCCGTTTTGCTGCTGGGCAGGTTGATACGGGCTGCGTCCCAAACAAACGCTTTCGACGAGGCCCAGGCTACATCACGCGTGTTCTGGCACCGGAACCGCCATGTCAGCGTACCCGACTGCTTCGGCCGCGTGTTGGGGTTCGTCACGTCGTTCTTGCCCCGGATGATAACCGTTTTGTCGCTGCGGGATGCCTGCGCCAGCCGTTTTACTTCATCGCTTGTTAGTACGTCGTTGGGATTCAGCAGTTCGCCCGACCCTGTTACGATATGGTCCCAGGGCACGGTAACGGCGTATTCGTAGTCGCCGTAATCGAGGTAAAACTCGCCAGCACCCAGGTACGGCAGCACATTCCAGCCCTGTACGTCATCGTACACGCACATGCGGGGGTACCACTGCGCGATTTCGTAGACGATACCATCCCGGCGCTGTAACTGCCCCATCCGGTCGGAGCCGTATTCAGGAATGGCAAACGAGTACGCGATTTTCACTTTTACTACGTCGCCACCGGGTTTCACCGGCTCGGCCAGCCGAACCTGCATCCGGGTATCGGTAACGGTGTAGGACACCGCAGCAAACTTGCTCTTACCCTGTTCGACCTGCACACTTTTAAGCGTCACGCCCCCGGCAAAGCTTTGATTGCCGAACCGACCACCCGTAACCGGCGTCGTTTTCGTGGCCCGCGACGAATCAGCAAAAGCGTTCTGATCGAGTTGCAGCCACAGGTAATTGAGCGACTCCGGGGAGTTGTTCTTATACGTGATCGTTACTTCTCCCGAAATGGTTTTCTGCTGGTCGTCCAGTGTAACACCGATCTGATAATCGGCCCGGTTTTGCCAGTAGCGGGGGCCGGGAGCACCACTACCCGCCCGAAATTCAGTGCCCGGCTGCATATTGAACAGCGGGTTGAAGAGGGTCAGCGGATCATACCTGGTTGATGGAGTCGAAGCTGGGGGCGTTTGCGCCGAAGCCGTCAGGCTCAGCAGGCATAAACCCAACCAGAGTTTGTTCTTGTTCATGAATTGATTGAAACTAAAGTATGCAAACAAATAACGGAAGAAGCCGCTAGGCCAACACTACCGCCGGGGTACATTTCTTTCCGGCTGATCGGGAAAAAGAACGGGCACGACCGTCACAACGACAGGGGCAACTCTACCCCGTGGTGAATGAGCAGGAAGGCGAACAGACCGATCCAGAGGATGTCGATAAAATGCCAGTAGAGCGTCAGCAACCGAATTTTCAGCTGATTAGGCGGGTTGACACTGTACACGAACGAGTCGACGTAAGGGCGTCGGCGGAGGGCTTCCGTTAAGGCGATGCCGAGCAGAATCAGGCCGACCAGAATATGCAGTAGATGAACACCCGACAGGATATACACAAAGCCACCCGCCGGGTTACCTTCCAGTTTCACACCCGCCCGAATCATCTGCCGCCAGCCCCACGCCTGCAAAATCATAAACAGCAATCCGAGGATCAGTGTCGTGCCCAGATTCGTACGGTAACTGCCAAACCGTTCGTGGCGAAAGGCTTGACCAGCATTGTGCATCGTCAGGCTACTGAGCATAATGACAACGGTACTGATCAGAAAGACGGTCGGTAGCTTCACATCCGCCCAGCCGGGGCCTTCCTGACGGACAATGTAAGCGCCCAGCAGAATCGTAAACAGCATGACACTGCTGGCGATACCCAGCCAGACCATAAAGCGGAACGGCTCCCGCCGTTTCGTGACAATGTTACTCATCAGAACAGATTGAGTGGCCTGCGCAGGTTTGCAAGTTGAACCGAATCGGCTCAATGACAGGCTTAAAGCTTACCCTGCCAAACGCGGTATTGGGCAAATTGGTTTAGGTCGGCGGGCGGGGCATTAAAAATCCCATAGATCGTCGATCCGGACCCACTCATACTGGCATACACCGCCCCGGACGCGTACAGCTGCGCTTTCAACGCCGATAATAGTGGATAAGAGGGAAAAAGGCTGGTTTCGAAGTCGTTCCGAACCGTATCGCGCCAGGTGTCGACGGGCTGTGTCAGCAGATCGATCAGGGGCGTCTCCGGCTGTCGAGGACGTATACGGGCATACGCTTCGACGGTCGAAATGGCCAGATTCGGGTAAACCAGCACGATGTAATAGCCTGCCAGCGAGACTTCTATCTCCGCAAATACGTCGCCTTTTTCGACGCAGTACACGGGCCGGTTCTGAATAAAAAAAGCACAGTCGCTACCCAACCGACGAGCGTAGTCTTCAAGCTGATTCGTGGGTATACCGAGCGCGAAACGGTCGTTGAGCAGGCGCAGGGTAAAGGCAGCATCCGCCGATCCTCCGCCCAGCCCGGCCCCGATCGGTACGTTTTTTTGCAGATGGATATGCACCGGTGGCAACACGAAATCAGCCCGGACTAACTCGTAGGCCTTTACGCACAGGTTCTGCGCCGGATCGCCGGGGATAGCCAATCCCGTACTACTGAACGCCAGCGTGGGGGCGGGTATCAGTTCGAGCGCGTCGGCCCAGCCGACCGGGTAAAAGCAGGACTGGAGATTGTGAAAGCCGTCGGGCCGTTTATCGGTAATCAACAGCCCCAGATTGATCTTTGCGTTTGGAAACGTAACCATGGTACAAAGGTATCATTAGCCTTTATACGGCACGGGGCACCGACTTAAAACCCGGCGCAGGCTGCGTCGTCACTTACTTGATTTCCACGACCCGAAATTCGGTTCGCCGGTTGCGCTGGTGCTCGGCTTCCGTACAGATTACCCCATCGACGCAGTTATTGACCGGAGCCGATTCGCCCATACCCCGTGCCAGAATCCGACGACGGCTGATACCACGTGAGCTAAGGTAATTGGCGACCGAGTTGGCCCGTTGCGTCGACAGAATCTTGTTACGTCCGGCATCGCCCCTACTGTCGGTGTGCGACCGGATTTCGATAATCAGCGACGGGTATTGCTGCATGGTAGCCACCAGCCGGTCGAGTTCACGGCTTGCGTCAGGACTCAGTGAGAAGCGGTCAGGCTCGTAGTAAATATTATCCATCGTGATGACGTCGCCCACACTAAGCATGTTCAGATCGGCCGATACTTCGCGCGGTTTTTCTTTCTTCGGCAGGCGTTTGATCTTGCTGGTATTGGTGCCAAACGTGCGTTTAGACGCCGTCAGCGTATAATCGCAGCCCGGCACAAGATCGAACGAGTACTGGCCATTGATTGTAGTGACTATCTCTCGTACGTGCTTGTCGCACTCGTTCCGCAGCTGCACGCGAACACCACTGATGGGTCGGCGATCTTTCTCGCTGAGCACTACCCCCCGCACCCGATTCACAGTCACGACAACCGAGTTGGTCACGTTGACCGAACGTGTACTGACCGTGTCGATCATAGGGGTCGGCTTGCTTAGTCCGATTTCCAGCCGCGACGGCTGATCGTCGGTCAGGTAGCGGGTGTTGAATCCTATGGTATTGCTGACATACCCATCGCGGCTAACCTCAAACATAAAATCGGCGCTGCGTTCCAGACAAAACCGGACAATACCGCTACTATCGGCACGGAGCGTCTGATCGCTGCGGCCCTCCGCCCGTGACCGGACCAGTACCGTTACGCTGTCGAGCGACGTATCCGTTTCGGTGTCGTAGATACGCACGGTCAGGTCGCGGCAGTCGTACAGCGAACTTTGCCGGACAAACCGAAGGATATCGTCATTACCGTCGCGCCGGTTTGAACTGAAGTACCCACCCGTACGAGTTGCGTCGGTAATGAGTCCAAAATCATCCTGTGGCGAATTGATCGGCGCGTCGAGGTGGTCAATCGTCCGTGCCGCAACCCCGTTTATCAGTGTAGCGAAGAAGATATCCAGTCCGCCCAGTCCCTGCCGCCCATCCGACGCGAAGTACAGATTCCCGGCTTCATCGACGAACGGAAACAACTCGTTTCCGGTACTATTAACCGTTTCGCCCAAATTCTCCGGTTGTCCCCAGCGCCCATTGACCGAACGGGCTACGTATAAGTCTGTACCGCCGAAGCCACCCGGCATATCCGACACAAAATACAGCCGCTGTCCGTCACGGCTGAGCGTGGGATGCCCCACCGAATACCGATCACTGTTGAACGGCATCTCTTCCACGTCGACCCAGGTGCCGTTCTGCTGTCGGGCGGTGTACAGTTTTAGCCGGGTTACGACTGTGCTGTCTTTCGGTCCGCGCCGGATAGACTCGTCGTTGCGGGTAAAAATAATGCGTGATCCATCGGCACTGAATGTGGCTGGCCCCTCCTGATAGCGGCTGTTGATCGACTTGTCGAACCGCCGGGCTTCGTTGACGGGGTGCCCTTCGTAGCCAAGTCCATTGGCAATAGTGATGCCGCCTTCAAAACCCGGTACCGTACGCGAATCATTAGCCGTTGGTCGGGTATAGGCATCCGTTCCCAGCATCCGTTCCGACTTCACCCGTTGACTGGGCTGGGTTACTTCCTGTCCGTTGCTGCCAATTATCGTCGTAGCGGGCAGGTTATTGCGGTCAGGTGCGTAGAGCAAGTCCAGAAATCCGGCTCCGCCCCCTTTGCCTTTAACCGTTGTGCCACCCTGCGTACCAGCTACATAGACCAGTCCATTCTGAAAAAAGGCCGGACTAAATTCTTCGCCGGGCGTATCGAGCGCCAGGTACTCGATTCGGTAAGCAACGCTACCCCGACGTCCATCGACCCCGCCGTTGATACCCGATGGGCGGGCGGCTTTTTGCGTTGTGGCCAGACTGTCCTGCATCCGCAGGTACGCTTCATATTGCCGTTGGGCATCCTGAAACTTTCCGTTCCCGGCCAACGTCTGCGCGTAATACAGCATCTGACGAATGTCGGTATTCTTACCACTATCGATCAATTGACGGTATATCCGCTCGGCCTTGGCCCCATCCCCTACCTGCCGGTATGCCTGCGCCAGTTGAGTTTGCGCCCGTAACTGCTGCCCAGGTGTCAGCCGGTTAGGTGTGCCGGTAAGCAGTTGTGTATAGGTATCGATAGCCCGCCCGTATGCTTTCCAGGCCAGCATCCGGTCAGCCTGGAGCAGCAGCGAATCTGTTTGCGCGAGCACCGGTCCACTGCTTAGCAGCAACAGCAGGCCCACGCTCCATCGATATAGTTGTGTTGATGTCTTTGATATCATCGACTTACGTCAGTCAAGTTGCGCGTCAGGCAACCAAATACAGTAGGTGGGATCTTGACAAAATAGTGCCTACGCAGGGCACCAGACGGCTGTTTATCAACCGGAAGGCACAGCTCTTTTGACATTGACTCTATAACCTAGTCACAGCCATTCGCTCAGAATGTGCCGCAGCCATCGCCCCCTGACAGGGCCCGGTCATAGCAATGGTATCCAATCTCGACCAGTCCGTACAGGACCAGCATTAGCAAGCTGTAACAGGGAGTTGCTGAATGGATTCGCCCTTTTTTCAAGCCTGGCAAATTCGTTGGCCCATTCATAAACAACATCACTCAGGGCGTAGTCACGTATATCATTATCAATCGTTTGGGGCACCTTACTCCAGCTAATAAACAGACTTGGCAAGGGGATTAGTATACATAGTCTGGCTACGGTTTTTCGCATGCAGTCGGGTGTGTTGCCCGTTGACCTGTCGAAATTCATGCCATATACCTGTCCCGCCTGATTAGCGTATTTATCCTGCTGTGTGGCGGGTATGTTTCCTCATCATCTGGTCGATTTACCGCTACAAAATGTTGATTCTCCGCTTACTTTTTACAGACCCGGCGGTTCATTAATTGTGCCAACGTACAGCTTCCGGTTGACTTAGCGCAGGACCAGGACGAGACTCTGATAGCCGCCCTGCCTGCATGTCGACCCGGCGGTTGACGGATCGGGGCAACTCGGCCGATTCGTGGGTGACAAACACTACCGTTTTATCAGGCCTGGCATCGAGCAATTGCCGGGCCTGTTCAGCCCGTTGCGCATCCAACGCCTGAAATGGCTCGTCCAGAATAAGCATCGGCGCATTTTTCAACAGTGCCCGAATCAACAGCGTCAAGCGTTGTTCACCCGACGACAACGTGCCAAACGGACGGTCGGCGAGATGACCGATATCGAAGTAAGTAAGCAACGCATCGAGATCATGCAACGCTTCGGTCGACGGGCGGGCTGGCACAACCAATGTGTCGGTCAGACCAGTTAGCCCCACCTGTCGGGCGGTCAGGTGGCGGGGGAAGTACAAGTGCAGTTCGGGCGAAACAAAGCCAATCCGGCGTTTAACGTCCCAGATACTCGTACCGGGTTTCCCGCGTCGGTGATCGAATACATCGACCTGATTGGCGTATGCCTGCGGATGATCCCCGTACAGCATACTCAGCAAAATTGACTTACCAGCCCCGTTATGGCCAAGCAACGCCCACCGTTCGCCAGCCCTCACCGTCCAGCTAACCGAGTCGAGCAGCCGTTTTTCGCCGTATTTCACCGTTACGTCCGTCAGTCGGAAAGCGTCGATGAAATCGGCCGGTTGTGATGGGGTATGCAGCGTAGGCACTGATCGATTTGGCAGCGGAATCGGCGGTGTTACAAATTCAGCGACCGGACCGGCGTACATGACCTGACCGCTGTCGAGTGCCAGTACATGCGTCACAAACTCGGGTATATGATTCGCATCGGCGACCAGCATCAGCGGCTGTCCAGCCTGAACAAGCTCGTTTAGCCAGACCGTCAGTTCACTGCGAAAATGAGCGTCGAGCCCCACAAACGGATTGTCGAGCAGCAACATGGCTGGATGCTGTAGCAATGCTTTGGCAATGCGGGCTTTACGGGTCTGTCCGTTAGAAAGTTTCAAAAACTCAATATCGAGCAGCGATTCGATGCCCATGCGCAGAATGAGCGATTTCGTAGCATCCGGCTGATCAGTGCCAGTTGGCTTCAGATACTGGCGCAACGTCAGCGCAGCCTGCCCGTCCTGACTATCGCTCAACGTCGCCTGGTAGCGCTGCTGGTAGAAGTGGCGCGTGTAGGAAAACTGGTGCGATTCCTCCCGGAAAGAAACCAGCACCGACGGCGTACGAACCGGTACCTGCTCACGTGTCGTTGCCAACTGCCCGGCTACTACTTGCAGCAGCGTGGTTTTGCCACTACCCACCGGTCCTACAACCGCCCAGCACTCACTACGGTCGATCGTCAGTGATACATCGGTTAGTACAGGAACAAGGCCGCGTTTAACAGTTAGACTGCTTGACGAAAATAACGGTTCAGGTGCGTGCATACACAAAAGAGGGAAGTAACAAAGTTACTCCCCCCTCCCTAAAAACTATCGACTATTGGTTACCGGTTCGTGGTCGAACGTGGCATCGTCGTTGTACCCGAGTTCATCGTACCCATCGATGAGTTGTCGCGCGAGCGGGTCCGGCGGCTCTTATTTCCTGTTGTTCCGCTACCAGTACGGTCGGTGTTGTTCATCGAATCGTTCTGACCCGTGGTAGAACCGTTCTGCATCGTACCGGTACCGGTCGAGTACGTACCGTTACTCATCGTGCCACCATTCACAGTACCCGTCGTACCAGTCGTTGGCATTGTTGTTCCGGTTGTGCCCGTGTTCATGGTACCCGTATTCATCGTACCGGTGCCAGTCGTGGTTGGTGGCTGTGTCTGGTACGTACCGGTATTCGTGGTCGAGTTCTGACCGTTCGTGTACGTGCCAGTCTGTGTTGACGGCGTTGACTGCGAACCCATTGCTGGGCTAGTCGTTGTTGTCGTACCCGTTGTACCAGTCGAGTTGGTCATCTGGGCTTTTGCGCTTAGGGTCATACCGGCTACCAGCATGAATCCCATCATCATTACTTTTTTCATCGTTGAGTTTTTTATCGTCTATCTGAATTGACAATCAGGTTTATAACAGCCTGTACAGATGGATGTTTAGAAATTTTAATCGATTATTAACCAGACTTCTTCATATAGGGGATTTTCAGCCATGGACGCACTTTTCCCCACATTAAAAAAGCAGCTGGCCATACGACCAGCTGCTTTTTTAATAATCCGGGCCAACGAACTGCTGGCCGGTACAGACTTTACAGACTACCCTTCTTCATCTCTTTCACGGCGAAGTCGGCCGCACGAGCGGTCAATGCCATATACGTGAGCGACGGATTCACACATGAAGCCGATGTCATACAGGCTCCATCGGTGTTGAACACGTTCTTCACCGTGTGGACCTGGTTGTTGGCGTTCAATACGGAGGTTTTGGGGTCTTTACCCATCCGTGCCGTACCCATTTCGTGGATACCGATGCCCGGATGTTTCGACTCGTCGTTGTAGCCATGAACGTTCTTAACGCCAGCCGATTCAAGCATTTCAACGGCGTCGTTCATCATGTCTTTCCGCATTTTCTTCTCGTTCTCCCCGTAGGCAGCGTCGAACACGATCAGCGGCAAGCCCCACTTATCTTTCTGGTCGGTCGACAGTGTCATACGGTTGCTGGGGTCGGGTAGCATCTCGCCGAAGCCCCCGATGCTGATACCCCATTCGCCGGGCTGGCTCAGGCTGTCTTTGAAGGCTGCGCCGAACCCATCCATACCATTGCCCCGGTTCCAGCCTTCCCGACCGGCACCGCCCTGATAGCCGAAGCCACGCACGTAGTCGCGCTTGTCGCCGGCCCAGTTACGGTAGCGGGGAATGTAGATACCATTGGCCCGACGGCCGTAGTAATACTGGTCTTCCATACCGTCCCACGATCCCGACGCCCCAACGGCGAGGTGGTGGTCCATAATGTTGCGGCCCAGCTGATCCGAGTCGTTACCCATCCCATTGGGGAAGCGGCTCGACTTCGAGTTCATCAGGATTGACGTGCTGGCAAAAGCCGACGCGTTGAGGAAGATGATCCGGGCGAAGTACTCGCGCACCTGCTTGGTGTTCTGATCGATCACCCGCACGCCGGTTGCCTTGCCTTTTTTCTCATCGTAAATCACTTCCGATACGATCGAATCCGGGCGTAGCGTCAGCTTACCCGTTTTCATCGCTGCGGGCAGCGTAGACGACTGTGTGCTAAAATACGCACCGTAGGGACAGCCACGCATACACTGATTCCGGAACTGACAGGCCGCCCGGCCCAGATCATAGTGGATCTGCTTAGGCGCGGTCAGGTGAGCCGTCCGGCCCATGATGACGTGTCGCTTCGCAAATTTTTTCTCCAGACGAGCTTTCACTTCCTTCTCCACACAGTTCATCTGCATGGGCGGCAGGTAGTTACCATCGGGCAGTACGTCCAGCCCGTCTTTAGCCCCTGAAATACCGGCGAAACCCTCGACGTAGTTGTACCACGGCGACAGCGTTTCGTACCGGATCGGCCAGTCGACGGCGATGCCCTCTTTGGCATTGGCCATGAAATCTTCCGGGTTCCAGCGGTAGCTCTGACGCCCCCACATCAGCGAACGACCGCCCACGTGGTACCCCCGAATCCAGTCGACTTTGCGCTTCTCGATATACGGGTTCTGGGCGTCGTTTTCAAAGAAGTGACGCCACTCTTCGTTGGCGGTATACCCGGTCCGCATGCTGGCCCAGTATTCTTCGGCGGCCTGCGTCGTGATACGGCCCCGGTGGGGAAAATCCCAGGGGTTATTGGTTGCGGTGGGGTAGCCTTCAATGTGTTTTACGTCGCGGCCCCGCTCCAGCATCAGTACGCGTAATCCTTTCTGGGTAAGTTCTTTGGCGGCCCAGCCCCCCGAAATGCCCGACCCCACGACAATCGCGTCGTAGGTCATATCTTTTTGGGCGTCTATATTGAGGTTCATCGTTCTTGACTGTTGAAAAGTTATTGGATTCGACAGTTGTAAAGTCGTAGCGTTATAAAGTTGGATAGTTGTAAAGTTGCTGCCGCCGGTACTGAACGCGCCAGTCCCAGCGGGGAACCGCAATTTTATAACTATACAACGCTACGACTTTACAACGCTTAAATAGCCCAGGCTTTCTGACCGGGTTTCAGGGGTACGCAGCCATCGTAACGACCGGGTACAGCTACGTATTCAAGAGCCTGCGTTGCGCCGATCTCCGAGGTGAAATAGCCCGTCAGGGTCAGGTCTTTCAGAATGGTGAAGAAAGGCGAGTACCGTTTGTTGGCGTCTTTGGGTGCCTGCGAATCCGCCTGCGCTCCCGCCGTGGTAGCCGTCCGGCCCGCTTTCATATCGTCCAGCTGCCGCTTGGCATCGGCTTCCAGCTTTTTCACGACGTCGATACGCTGCTCCGGTTCCAGTTGCACGAAAGCTTTGCCGTACGCGTCCTGACTTAGTTTGTTGGTCTGGGCCAGCCCTTCGACAAACCGCTGCTGATCGGCTGGTACGTAACAGTCTTTCAGGATGACGTCGATAATTTCGTTGACTTTGGCGGCTTTAGCACCGGGAGTTTTCGTAGCAGGCAGGATCGTTTCAGCCAGTTCGGCAACCGTAGCATCCTGGTCAGCCGTCAGAAAAACCGGCTTGCCAGTCAGCGCACGCCGGGCGGCTGACGCTTCGAGGGTGTCGGCCAGCGCGGGTATAGTCAGTGTGGCTCCGGCCAGCACGGCCACCCGCATAAGGGCGTCTCTTCTGTTCATAGGATTAATAGGAAATAAACCAATTTTATAACGTCGTACGTAACTACAAATGTATAACAATCCATGAGTGAATTGACTGATTCGCAGAAGGATTTATACGGATGTAATCAGTGGGCAGCACTATTTATTGCCAGGTAACTACGCAGGTTTTCGCAAAGCGTTTGCTGGTAAATCGCCTGTTGGATACGGCCGTAAAAAAGCGTCCGTTCGTTTTCCTGAGTGGAAACGAACGGACGCTTTTTTATGCTACTGCCTGCCCTATTTACCGAACAGGCGTCTTCAACGTAACGAAATAGACTCTGTTTCTATCGACCGTTCCGTCGGCCAGTTTTTTGCTCATATACGTGCCGGTGCCGGTTACACCGAAGTCGTCGTCGTTTGACACGGCCAGCAACGTCGGGCTAACCAGATAGATACCCTCGGCTTTGTCGTGCGGATAAACAGGCGATATATCGGTCATCAGATCGAGTACGAGTGTTTTGGTAACGGGCGTAATGCCGTTGGTCTGCAACGCGGCCGCCGTTTTGAGTTCCTCAACCGTTTTACCCCCGTACAGCTTACCATTGGCTCCGTTAGCGGGGTCGGAGATGTCGGTTGCACCCGCCAGGTCAATCTTGTATACCCGTTTGAACAGCGTGTTCTTGTTAGCTTCTGTCCCGTATTCGCCGTCGCGCTCGATCACCAGAAACGTCGTGTTGGTAACCGCCGTAATCTCGCTGTTGGCCTGCAAATTGGCCCGCTCAATCAGGTAGACAAACTGTTTGGTGGCACCCGTCGCAATATCGAACGTCAGGATGCGCGTAACGAGCGAACCCGAAATAGCCGCCGACGAGGGGTTGTACAACGGAAACTGCATGATACCGACCAGCGTCTTGCCATCGGGTGTGATAGTCAGCCCTTCCATCCCCCGGTTTGGTCGGCGGGTGGCCAGTACCAGCGGAATCTTACGCCCGCCCGTGCCGCTGCCAAACGGATTGATGCGTTCGATGGTCTGCCCATTGGCGTCGACATGAACAATGTGCGGACCATATTCGTCGCTTATCCAGAACGTGCCATCAGGGGCCAGGGCCAGCCCTTCCGAATCCAGTCCGTCGACGCTGGTCGGCAGGATGTTGCCCGACGCATCATAAGCCGTTTCGCCGGTTCCACCCTGATTGACGGGGTTGGGTAGCCCATTGATCTTGACACCAGCGCTGTTTTTCAGCTCGATCATTCGCTCGAGTGTCAGCTGTCCGGCGCGAAGCCGAAACTTCCCAATCTGTGGCGTAAATGACGGCGTTGCAAACACTTTCGAGTTGCTCGTCGTGCCGTCGATGTTTGGGCCCCGGTCAGTGAGCATGTAAAACACGCTGGCATCGGTTGGGTCGCCGACGATGGCCGAGCCAAATCCACCATTGTTGATCGGTACACCATTGACAGTCGTCAATACGGCCGGGAAGCCCGTACTGCCGGTGTTGACAGCATCGACAACGGCGGGATAGCCCACCATCGAAGAAAGGCCGTGATCCTGACAGGCAACCGCCAACAGGGCTACCGCCACAACTGCACCGGCTGAATAGAATACGGAGTTTTGTTTCATATCACGTTTGGGAACCAATAAATCCTCAAAACTCGACAATTAACATTACCCCGGTATTGCCCCGCCCCCGCCGTCTGTGAATACATTGTTAAACTTGCAATCCGGCTACCGCCCGGCCAGTTCCTGCACGGCCACCCAGCTCATCAGGCCGGCTCCGATTTCCAGCGCCGACTCATCAATGTCGAAGGTCGGTGTATGCACACCCGACACGATACCACGTGCCTCGTTGCGCGTACCGAGCCGATAAAAACACGAGTCGACTACCTGCGAATAGAACGCGAAGTCCTCACCAGCCATCCACAGATCCAGATCGACTATGTTTTCGGCACCCATATACTCGGTGGCCTGCGCCCGTACGCGTCGGGTCAGTTCAGGGTGGTTTTTCAGGAATGGATACCCGTGAACGATCGTGAATTCGCAGCTGCCGCCCATCGCTTCGGCAATGCCTTCGGCCAGCTTCACCATACGCTTCTGGCCCTCAGCCCGCCATTCTTCGTTCATGCAGCGAAACGTTCCCTGAATCGTTACCTCGTTGGGGATCACATTCGTCACGCCGTCGGCAATGAATCGCCCAAACGACAATACGGATGGACTCGCCGGTGGCCGGTTACGACTGATGACCTGCTGCAATGCCACGATGATGTGCGACGCGATCAGCACCGGATCGACGAGATTATCAGGCATAGCCGCGTGACCACCTTTACCACGAACAGTCAGGTACAGTTCATCGGTGCTGGCCATGTACATCCCCTCACGAAAGCCGATTTTTCCGACTGGAACATTCGGCGCGACGTGCTGCCCGATCATGCTCACCGGAGCCGGATTCTCCAGCACGCCCTCCCTAATCATCAGCGACGCGCCACCGGGTGCTTTTTCTTCGCCGGGCTGGAACACCAGCTTGACCGTTCCGTCGAACTGATCGCGCAGGACGTGCAGAATCCGGGCGACGCCGAGCAGACTGGCGGTATGGGCATCGTGGCCACAGGCATGCATCACGCCCTCGACAGTCGACTTATACGGTACGTCATTGGCTTCGTGAATGGGCAGGGCGTCCATGTCGGCGCGCAGTCCCACAACACGCGAGGTACTGCCAGACCCGCTTTTCGTACCTTCGATCAGAGCGACTAAACCGGTGTCGGCAACGCCTTCCTGTGGAGTGATGCCAATGGCTTTCAGCTGATCGGCCACGTAGCGGGCTGTGTTATGCTCATTGAACGATAGTTCGGGATGCGCGTGTAAATGTCGGCGCGTGTTAACGATGTCGCCCGCATACTGCCGGGCCAGTGATTTTATGGAGTCAAGCATGGTATTGTATACTGTTGAATTTGCCTTTATGGTTACTGGGCTACCACTCGGTATCGCCCCCTGAAGGGAGAGACATTTTGCCCGGCGTCTTTCCCGGCCTTACCCCCCGCCCCCTGAAGGGGAGCGTTCCGCCAATGAGCTTCTTCCCCTTTGGAGAACGGAGGGTAAGGCCGGGTAGTCATGGCAAATATTGCTTTATTCTTGTCAACACGCCTTCCAAATTGGCAAACACTTCTTCATTGCGAAACCGGATAACCATGATGTTCAATTCTCCGAGACAATAGCTTCTGCTGTCATCGTAAGCCTGCTGGTCGATATTATCATGAACAGCGCCGTCGAGTTCGACAACCAGTTTCGCTTCATGACAGTAGAAATCAGCTATGAACCATTGAATTGGATGCTGCGCTTTGAAACGAAATCCTGCCAGTTGATTTCCTTTCAAGTAGGTCCACAGCAGCTTTTCAGCGGGTGTTTGATTAAATCGCAGGTACTTCGCCCTGGCAAACAGTTCGGGCGAAGCACCGTAAAACATATCCGTAGCCATACACTGTCAATATGTGAACGACTTCTTACCAATGGCTTCGCTTCCCCATCCCTGAAAAGTGTAGTCAAACCAAAAGCCTTCCCTCAAAAGCCAGTCTTGTCGGGGTTTTATATGGATGTATGCAAGCTCAATTGGACAAGTCTTTTTACCTATAAAGTCCCTGAAGGTCAGTACTACTAAGCTCTTGAGTTGGGACTAGTAACGACAAACGTTTATCCGGTCGTTTACCCCCCAGCCCCCTGAAGGGGGAGCATTCCCCGAATGAACGGCTCCTCCTTCAGGGGGCTGGGGGGTAAACGACCCAGAACTCAACAGCCATACTCCCTAACGGGGTGGGGTCTTCTATTGACTAGTTATGAACTGGTAATCAGTGACGATCTGATGGAGAAAGGCGTGGTTGCCGAGCGTAGTGGTGATACCCGTCACTTCCCTGATCCGCTCAGCGGCCTGGCTGACGGCCCATACATCGCCCCGGCGCAGCACGTCACGCACAACACTGATATCGTGATCCGTTAACAGCCGTACATCGGGAAACAAAACCTGGTAGTTTTCGGGCGTTGGTTGCGTCAGCACATCATTGAGCGAGACAGCGGGTTTGAGTTTGACAACGGTGGTACCGGCAGCAATGTCACCCAGCCGCTGTCCTTTCCCGTTTATCGCTACTACGATGATGGGGACGATACCAAACAGCACCGCGCCGGATTCGACGATTCGCAGTACCCAGCGCAGCAAGTACGCACCCAGCCCCGGCTGCGACCCATCGAGCATGACGACCCGAATATTCAGAGCGATTTTTCCGACACTTTGCCCATTGAGCAGGTATTCGCAAAGCAGGTCGTAAAACACAATCGGTCCCAGAAAAAACAAGCCAATGAGCATTGGCGATATGAACGACGACTGCCGGGCACCACTGCTTAGCACACCTATGATAAGGCCCCACCCCAAAAATACGCCGTAGTCAACGAGGGTGGCCAGCATACGATCACCAACACTGGCGGGCTGGTATTCGAGCGTGACATGCTGGGATGTGTGGACGAGAACAGACATGAATACGGGTAGAAGGCCCTGCCAGACCGAGACATAAGCAGACGGCCTGCCGGGATAGAAACAAAAATAGGGGGCTCAACTTGCTTAACTGCACAAAAACGCGCAATTTTTCCGACCCTCTCCTTCGATCAACACCACCTACCGCTCATGCGCGAAGCCCGGTTTATCAAACAGAACACCGAGAAATGGCAGGTCATGGAGCGGGAGCCAACTACCGACCCCGACCGGCTCACCGAACGGTTTATCGAACTGACCGACGACCTCGCCTACGCCCGTACCTTTTACCCCAACGCCCGCATCACGCAGTACCTCAACGAACTGGCCGGTCGGCAACATCGGGGACTGATGCAAACCAAACGCAGCGACCTGAATCGCTTCGTGCACTTCTGGCAGTACGAATTACCGCTACTATTCCGGCAAACCCATCCGCTGCTGGCCGTCGCAACTGCTATCTTCCTGCTGGCGGGCGTGCTGGGCTGGGTATCGGCCGCGCACGACGACACGTTTATCCGGCTGATCCTGGGGGATGGCTACGTAAACATGACGCTGGAGAACATCAAGAAAGGTAATCCGCTGGGCGTGTACGGCGAAGGCGATCAGGGCACCATGTTTTTTCAGATCACGCTGAATAACATCATGGTCGCTTTTCGCACGTTTATCTTCGGCCTGCTGGCCTCGTTCGGCACGGTGGCGATGCTGTTTTACAACGGCGTAATGCTCGGCGCGTTTCAGGAATTTTTTCACGAGCGGGGGCTACTCCCCGAATCGATCCTGAAAATCTGGATTCACGGTACCCTCGAAATATCGGCCATCGTCATTGCAGGCAGCGCGGGCCTGACGGTTGGCAACAGCCTGCTGTTCCCCGGCACGTACGACCGGCTGACTTCCTTTAAGCGGGGGATGAAACAAGGGCTCAAAATCGCCGTGGGCCTCGTCCCGATCTTCGTTATGGCTGGTTTTCTGGAAAGCTTCGTCACCCGGCTGACCCTGCCGCCCGTCGTCAGCATCGGTATTATCGGTCTGTCGGCGGCTTTTATCGGCTGGTATTTCATCCTGTATCCCATTATCCTCAACCGTCGTTTACAACTATGAACAACCTGTACGTACAACGTGATTTCGGCGAGAAGATCAACGCCGTTTTTCAGTACATCCGTCAGCACTACCGGACCCTGCTGCTGTCGTTGCTCTACATTGTTGGCCCCGTTGCTGTTATTACCGCCATCGCGTCGTCGGTCACGGCAAGTAATATGCTGCGGGCCGCTTCCGACATACAGGCTGATCCCGGCAATCCATACGCCGGTTTTCTGTTTATGAGCCGCCTGTTTTCGCCCGCCTACTGGCTGGCGCTGCTGTTCAGCATCCTGACCAACGTAGCCGTTATCCTGACTACGTACGCGCACCTGCACCGGACGGAAACCGGTCAGCCCGTAACGGTAGCTGATGTATGGGGTGATATGCAGTCGCAGATCGGCCGGATGGTTGCGTATACGATACTGATGTCGATTATCACGACGATTGGTTTCTTCTGTCTGTTTCTGCCGGGCGTTTACATTGGCGTCGTGCTGTCGATGGGTTTTGCCATTACGTACTTCGAAAAAGCTGGCTTCGGTGATGCCTGGACACGCTGCCTCAACCTGATTCGCGACAACTGGTGGGCTACGTTCGGTTATCTGCTCGTTATAGTGCTCATCGTCGTTATTCTGAGTCTGGTGTTTGCCCTGCCCGAGGACCTGTTCGGCTTTCTGTCGGCCGGAAAACTGCTACCGGCCGACGGCCTGCCGATCTGGTTCATTATTGCCAACGTGATCGGACTGGTTGGCCGCTCCATACTGTATTCGATTATATACCTGGCCATCGCGTTTCAGTACGGCAACCTGGTCGAGCAGCACGAAAATATCAGTCTGCACTCGGCCATCAATAGCATCGGCACCGCACCGACCAAACCCCGCGCAACGGATGAGGGTGATTTCTGATCGGCGCGCGCGCACCGCAAACTGGCTGGCTACTTACCTGCTCGGTCTACTGCTGATTATCGGTGCAGACCCACTATACGCCCAGTCCCGGCCAGCACCCGACGACCGGGGGGCGCTCATGGTACGCCGACCAGCAACCGCGCAAATCCGAGATCTTCAACGTAGTCAGGCGTACCAGTACGACAATGAACCGCCCCCACCCGATGACTCATTAGCCCGTTTTCTCTACTATTACTGGCGGCAGTTTATGCGGCTATTCAACAGCAAAGCCTACGACGACTACGGGCAATACGTGGTCATAGTCGGGTTGGTTGGCCTGGTCATCTACCTGCTGCGTAAAGCCGATTACCTTGATTTTCTGTTTCCACGTCGGTCGCAAACGGGTCAGCTCGATTACGAAAGCAGCCCGGAGGATATTCAGGGCATCGACTTCGGCGCGGCCATCAGTCAGGCTATCGACAGTCAGCAATACCGGCTGGCGGTGCGGCTGTTGTATCTGCAAACGCTGAAACGACTGGCCGATGCGCAGCTGATTCGCTACCAGCGCGAGAAAACCAATCGCCAGTACGTGTACGAACTGGCGGGCACACCGCATCAGCGCGGCTTCGAGCGGCTCACCCAGCAGTTCGATTACGTCTGGTACGGGAATGCGCCCATCGACAGCGACCAGTTTGGCCGATTGCAAACTGAATTTCGCGCGTTCCAGTCACTCAACGCCCATCAACCCCAGTCCTGATTCGTGCGTAAACCCAACAAATACACAGTGCTGCTGGTGTTGACGGTCGTGGGCTACGTGCTGTTTGACTATTACCGACCCAAACCGCTCGACTGGACCCCGACCTACCAGAATGACGACAGAATTCCGTTTGGTACGCAGGCCCTGTACGAACTGCTGCCGGGCCTGTTGCAGCAATCAGCCGTACCAACGGTGCGCACGCCGGTCTATAATTTTCTGACCGAGACGAAACTACCCCGGCGCAGCAATTACATCCTGATTGCCCACGACCTCAAAATCGACCGGAACGATCAGCGTGAACTACTGCGCTACGTCGACCGGGGCAACACGGTTCTGGTGTCGGCCTATCAATTTCCCGATTCGCTGGGTCGGCAACTCGGATTCAAAGCCGACGAACAGGCACCTCAGAAAGCCGATACGACCCTGCGTCAATACTTCGTCAACCCAACGCTACGGCCGTCGGTTGGGTATGTTTTCCGGCACGACGACGGGCGAAATTTTTTACGCATTACCAGACCCGCCAACATCACTGTACTGACTCGTAACACCCGCCGGGAGCCGACCTTTATCCGGGTTCGCTACGGTCGGGGCCAGTTTCTGATCCATAACCTGCCGCTGGCGTTTACCAATTACTACGTGCTGGACTCGAAATCGACCGACTACGCCTTCAACGCGTTGTCGTACCTGCCTACCGCCCCCACGTACTGGGACGAATACCAGAAACAGGGTCGGTTCGGGAAGGAACGACAATCGATCTTTCGGTACGTCTGGTCGCAGCCCGCGCTCAACTGGGCCTACTACCTCGTCGTGTTTGGGCTGCTTTTTTACGTGTTGTTTGCCGGAAAGCGCACACAGCGCGTTATTCCCGTACTCGAACCGCCTAAAAACACATCGCTTGAGTTTGTCGAAACAATCGGGAAACTCTACTTTCAGCAGGGCAACCACGACAATATGGCCCGGCAGAAAGTGCAGTATTTCCTGGCCGATCTGCGCGAACGCTATGGCCTCAGCACAACCGCCCTCGACCACGAGTTTACCGATCGGCTGGCCCACAAAAGCGACTTATCTGCCGACGAAGCCGCCGATCTTACCCGGTTGCTGCGCGACGCCCAGCGCAGCGTCTCGCTTTCCGAATTCGACCTGTTGCGTCTGAACCGGGCGATGGAGCAGTTCTACGCATCACTCTAATTAAGCCTCCCCACATGGAATCCTTCGACACCCGCACTGATCTTACCCCCATCCACACCGCCATCGAGTCGATTCGCACGGAAGTCGGCCGGGTGATTGTCGGCCAGCAGCCAACTATCGATTTGCTACTGACAGCCCTGCTCGCCGACGGCCACGTGCTGATCGAAGGTGTACCGGGCGTAGCCAAAACGCTGATGGCGAAGCTACTGGCGAAGACCCTGTCGGTCCAGTTCAGCCGGATTCAGTTCACACCCGATCTGATGCCCGCCGACGTACTGGGCACCAACATATTCGTACCCAAAACCGGTGACTTCTCGTTTCGGCAGGGCCCGATTTTCGCAAACCTGGTGCTGATCGATGAGATCAACCGCGCCCCGGCCAAGACACAGGCCGCTTTGTTTGAGGTCATGGAAGAACGGCAGATCACCAGCGATGGCACGACCTACCGGCTCGACGAACCGTTTATGGTACTGGCGACCCAGAATCCGATCGAGCAGGAAGGCACGTACCGCCTGCCCGAAGCCCAGCTCGACCGCTTTTTGTTCAAAATCGTGGTTGGCTACCCCGAAGCGGCCGACGAAATCGCTATTCTGCGGGGGCATCATCAACGCCGTAACCTGACCGACGCCCTCGACGCCGTGCAGCCCGTACTGACCGCCGATCAGCTGACAACGTTGCGGGCGCAGGTACATCAGGTACATGTCGAAGAGCACTTGTTCAGTTACATTGCCAGCATCGTACAGGCCACCCGCGCCAGTAAAGCCCTGTACCTGGGTGCGTCGCCACGGGCGTCGGTGGCCCTGCTCAATAGTGCCAAAGCCCTCGCCACCATCCGGGGGCGCGACTTTATTACGCCGGAAGACGTGCAGGAACTGGCCGCGCCCGTTCTTCGCCACCGTGTACTGCTAACCCCCGAACGCGAAATGGAAGGCAGTACCGCCGATGACGTTATCGCGCAACTCGTTCAAAAAATCGACGTGCCCCGATGATTCATCCGCACGTTTCACGTATCCACCCATTACCATGTCGCCCTCCTTCTACGAATCTGTTAAAGCAGTCCTGGATAAAGCAAAGCAGGATGTATACAGAGCGATTAACTTTTCAATGGTGGACGCTTATTGGCATATTGGCTGCATTATCGTTGAAGAAGAGCAACAGGGAAACAACCGGGCAGATTACGGGATTGGCCTGCTGAAAGACCTAAGCAGACGCCTTACCAATGATTTCGGGAAAGGACTTGATGAGCGGGAACTACGTCGAATCCGGCAATTTTATCTAGCATTTCCAATTCGGGACGCACTGCGTCCCGAATTGAGCTGGACTCACTATCGGCTCTTATTGCGACTACCAACTCCGGAGGCCCGACAATGGTATGGCCATGAGGCTATTCAGCAAAACTGGAGTAGTCGGGTCCTGGACCGACAAATCAGCACACAGTATTATGAACGAACGCTATCGACCCAAAATCCATCACTTTCGGATAGTGATCCTTCGAGTTCGCTACGTGTTCAGCCCAAACACATTCTGAAAGATCCATACATCCTGGATTTTTTGAACATAGATACAGCAAACCGTTTCCAGGAAAAGGACATTGAGCAGGCATTGCTAGAGAACTTGCAAACGTTTATGCTCGAACTCGGAAAAGGGTTTGCTTTTGTCGCCCGACAGCAACGGATTGATACAGAAACCAGTCATTTCTACATTGACCTGGTATTTTATAATTACATACTCAAATGCTTTGTATTGATCGATTTAGAAGTGGGCAAGCTGACTCATCAGGACATCGGGCAAATGGATATGTACGTGCGGTTGTATGAAGACCTTCGTAAACTTCCCGGCGACAACCCAACTATCGGTTTGATTTTATGTAGTCAGAAGGATGAAACGGTAGTCAAATATTCTGTTCTGAATGGCAGTGAACATCTGTTTGCATCCCAATATAGATTCGTTCTACCAACCGAAGCTGAATTAAAAGCGGAGTTAGAGAGAGAAAACTTCCTTCTGGACCTTGCCCGATCTAAAGACTGATGATTCGTTCCCTGTTCGTTGCGCTGCGGTTGTGGCTGTTACTAATCGCCTTCGTCATGGCATTTGTCACGGCCTGGGCGTTTCCGGTATTGCTACCGCTGGTGCAGATCGCATTGGGGGTATTTCTGGTGCTCATCGGCATTGACGGCTGGTTGCTGTTTCGTCCAGCCGGAAATAAACAACCGGCCTTTTTCGCCCGGCGCGACGTGCCTGACCGACTTAGCAACGGCGACGAAAACCCGCTGACGATTCATCTGGAAAACCGCTACCCGTTCCGCACCGATGTTGACGTTATCGACGAAATACCGTTCCAGTTTCAGCGACGCGACGTCCTGTTCCGCGACCGATTGAATCCGAACGAAACCAAAACGATCCGGTACGAACTACGGCCTACCAAACGCGGTGAATACAGTTTTGGCGCAGTCAACGTATTTGTTTTGACCCCGATCGGGCTACTCAAACGGCGATACCAGTTTGAAACGGGTAAGCAGGTAGCCGTGTATCCGTCGTTTTTGCAGATGCGGCAGTACGAACTGCTGGCCGCAACAAACCGGCTTACCGAAGTGGGTATCAAGCAGATTCGGCGGGTAGGACACAGTATGGAGTTTGAGCAGCTCCGCCCCTATGCCACAGGCGACGACAGACGGACGATCAACTGGCGGGCCACCGCCCGTCGGGCAGACCAACAGGGGACGTCACTGGTCGTCAACGCGTTTCAGGACGAACGTGCGCAGCCGGTGTACTGCCTGATCGACAAGGGCCGCCCGATGCAGTCACCCTTCGACGGGCTTACCCTTCTCGACTATGCCATCAACGCCAGCCTGGTACTGTGCAACGTGGCACTCTACAAGCAGGACCGGGCGGGCATCCTGACATTTTCCAATCAACCCGGTCAACTTGTACCTGCCGATCGTAAAGCCGGTCAGATCGGGCGCATTCTCGATGTGCTGTACCGGCAGAAGACGCGCTTTCTGGAGTCAGACTACGAACTATTGTACACCAGCGTCAGGGCGCATATCCGGCAACGGAGTCTATTACTGTTGTTCACCAATTTCGAAACGGTTAACGGCTTACGGCGGCAACTACCCTACATGCGTCGGCTGGCGAAAGACCATCTGTTGCTGGTTATCTTCTTTGAAAACACCGCCCTCCGTACCCTCATCGACCAGCCGGCGCAGGATACAGAACAAGTGTATCAGAAAACCATTGCCGAGAAATTCGCTTTTGAAAAGAAACAGATTGTCCGCGAGTTGCAGCAGTACGGCATTCAAACAATCCTGACTGCCCCGCAGGATCTGACAGCGAACACGATCAACCGCTATCTTGACCTGAAAGCGCGCGGACTGATCTGACGTTTACCACCTGAAACACGACATACATGCCCCACCTCGTCCCCGTCACCCCCGGCCATTACCCACTCATCGAACAACTGGCTCATCAGACATGGCCCATCACGTTCGGTGACATTCTGACTACCGGGCAGATTCAGTACATGCTCAACTGGATGTACAGCCCCGAGGCTATTGCCGAGCAGATCGACCAGAAAGGGCATGTGTTTCTACTGGCCGAAAGCGACGCGGGCGAACCACTTGGATACGTTTCCTACGAGCTGACTGTCAACGAAAAGCCCGTTACGAAGATCCACAAGATTTACCTGCTACCAGCTTCGCAGGGGCAGGGTATCGGCCGGATGATGATCGACTACGTGGCCAGGCAAGCTGAACGTGCCGAAAACGTCGCCCTTCAGTTAAACGTCAACCGGCAGAACAAAGCCGTCTCGTTTTACGAAAAGATGGGCTTCGAGGTTGTCGGTGAGGAAGACATCGACATTGGCAATGGCTTTCTCATGGAAGATTACATCATGATGAAGCGGCTGTAATCGCCGGGTCGACGAGTCAATTATCGCCCAAGTTACCTTTCACCGAATCGTAGTTATCCTTGAGTCGACCCATTTCTCTGGCCAGAAAGGTTTGTAGCTGTTGGTTGAATAGCTCCTTTTCATCGGCAGGCAAGCTATTGTACAAGTCTTTCAACTCCTGGTTAATTGCTGCTCGTTCGGCATCGGTAGCCGCGTTGATCGAGCGAACATGATATCGTTTGAAATCGAATGGCATACGCTGTAAAAAAGAAAGTGCTGGCTACCGGTTGCAGTTGGTAGCCAGCACTTTTATACATTAACTCGGTTACTGAGCCAGATCGCGTAGTTCCTGAAGCCGGGCTTTCTCAACCCGCCCCGATACCACAATACTGATCTCATATAATAACGCCAGCGGTAAGGCTACCAAAATCTGACTGTACAGATCGGGTGACGGCGTAATGATACCTGCCACGATCAGAATGACGATCCAGGCATGCTTACGGTATTCACGCATAAACTTCGGCGTCACTACCCCCACTTTCGACAGCACAAAGGCGATGATTGGCATCTGAAAAATCAGTGCGCAGCCCAGTGCCAGCGTCACAATCGTAGAGATGTACGACGTAATGTCGATGTTGTTCTGAATCTGGGGCGACAGCTTGAAATTGATCAGGAAGTTGACAGCCAGTGGCGTAACGATGTAATAGCCAAACAGGAGCCCTATACCAAACAGGAGCGACACGTAGAACACACCCCCGCGAGCCGCTCGTCTCTCCGATTGGCGCAGACCGGGTTTGATAAACCGCCACACCTCCCAGAACGCATAGGGGAAGGCGAAACACAGCCCGATAAAGAACGACGATGTCATCGACATGGTGAACTGATCGGCAAAGCCCAGCGCCTGCAGTTTGAAGTCCAGCGTTTTCACGCACAGATCAGAATAGCCTGTGTAAGCCGCCAGCTTGCACATCTGCTGGTACGTCCAGAAGTCGGTTTTTGCCGGACCCAGCAGCACGTTATCGAATATTTCCTCGATGAAAATAAACGCGATAATGGTAAACACCAGAATGGCTCCTGCCGCCCGGATAATATGCCAGCGAAGCTCTTCCAGATGGTCGAGGAACGACATTTCCCGGCCTTCCGAGTCAATCTCTGGATCTGTCAATTGGTCAAGTGGCATCGAATTGATGAATGATTGAGTGATAGAATGATTGAGTGACTGGCTGAACGTTTCATTCAATCACTCAATCATTCCATCATTCATAATTAACTTTTAAAGAGTGGAAATGCTTTCATCCACTCGTTGATTTCTTCTTTTACGGTGGCCAGCGTAGCCGCGTCGTCGTGGTTCATCAGCACCCGGTCGATATATACGACGATCTGCTCCATGTCCGATTCATTCAGCCCACGGGTGGTCATAGCCGCCGTACCCACGCGCATCCCCGACGTTACCATTGGCGACTTATCATCGAATGGCACCATGTTCTTGTTGATGGTGATGTCTGCCTTGATAAGCGTATTTTCGGCCAGCTTACCCGTCAGCCCTTTCGAGCGCAGGTCGATCAGCATCAGGTGGTTGTCCGTGCCACCCGAAATGATCTGATAGCCCCGGCTCAGAAACGCGTTAGCCATAGCCTGCGCGTTGGCTTTCACCCGAACGGCATAATCATGAAAATCGTCGGTCAGAGCTTCGCCGAAAGCAACGGCTTTAGCGGCAATGATATGCTCCAGCGGACCACCCTGTGTACCGGGGAAAACGCCCGAATCGAGCAGCGACGACATCAGGCGGGTTTCGCCCTTCATCGTTTTGATACCGAACGGGTTTTCGAAATCGTCGCGCATCATAATCATGCCACCCCGTGTGCCGCGCAGCGTCTTGTGCGTTGTCGTCGTTACGATATGGGCATGAGCCAGCGGGTCGTTTAGCAGCCCTTTGGCGATTAGACCGGCCGGGTGCGATACGTCGGCCAGCAGAATAGCACCAATCTCATCGGCGATGGCACGCAGCCGGGCGTAATCCCAGTCACGACTGTAAGCCGACGCACCACAGATCAGCATTTTGGGCCGCTCGCGTTTCGCCGTTTCTTCAACCACGTCGTAGTTGATAAACCCCGTTTCGCGCTCCACACCGTAAAACGTCGGCCGGAAGTACTTACCCGAAATATTTACCGGCGAACCGTGCGTGAGGTGACCGCCGTGTGAGAGGTCGAAGCCCAAGATCGTATCGCCGGGGTGCAGGCAGGCCAAGAATACGGCCGTGTTGGCCTGCGCTCCTGAGTGCGGCTGTACGTTTACCCAGCCCGCGCCAAACAATTCTTTCGCCCGGTCAATCGCAATCTGCTCGACCTGATCGACCACTTCGCAACCGCCGTAGTAGCGTTTGCCCGGCAACCCTTCGGCGTATTTGTTAGTCAGCACGCTACCGGCGGCTTCCATCACCTGTGGCGATACAAAGTTCTCAGAAGCAATCAGTTCGATACCCGACTCCTGCCGGTGTTTTTCCTGGCTTATCAGGTCAAAAATCTGCGTATCGCGGGTGGTTGTCGTTGCGGTCGTCATTCGCTTGGTTGATTCAATTCGTGAACAGGCTGGCGGCTCGTCGGCACGGCTGACAGGCAACCAGTTATTTATAGCAAAGGTACGCCAGAAAACCGTTGTGTGATGAAGATTTTCTGGCACTACTGCACCTCAACGATCCGTTCCAGCGGTTCGCTTTCGCTGACGATACCGTCAGTATAGGTGGCGACAACGCTGAGTACGTACCGCCCCGGCTGTACGGTTGCAGGAATGATGAGCGCAGGCGGATAGTCACCGCTGTACGACTGGTTGGTGAACAAAAACTGGGTCGACTGGCCTGAATTATCAATCGACGTCAGTCGGATGTCCAGTTTCACCCGGAAACCATAGTAGCTAAACAGCTGAGGCCAGATTGTCGCCGAATTGTATTGCCCGCGCACCAGTACGATCGGTTTGGTTTCCGACGCAGTTGCCAGGTCGTCGTTGATACGGCCTACAGCTGGCTGAAGTTCATCCCGGAGCACGACTATTCGCTGCTTCGTCGACATGTTTTTGCCCTGAATCAACACGGCTATGTCGTAGTACCCTGGCTGCAAAGTAGCGGGCAAAGCAGTGGTCAGCGACCAGCCGTAGGGCGAAATACTGGTGGGTTTTATACGTGTCGTTTCTCCGCTGCTTCGGCGCAGCAAAACCTCGGGCGAGTCATCGGCAAACAGGTTGCTACCCGTAATCGTCAGCGATTGCCCCACAGTTAGCGCTCCCCATAATTCGTTAACGGACGGCGCACCCTTCTGAAACGTCAGTTTCTGCGAAGCCGTCGCGGTGCGACCACTATTGTTTTGTAAGGCCACCGTGTATTCCCCCGGCCGGACTCGCTGGGGCGTCGCCAGCATGTACTGATTACTACCGACCTGACAATCTACCCATAAGCTATCCCGCTCACCCGTGTCCGTGCGCGTTAGCAGAACCACTCCTCCGCCCTTACCATCGATCATGTTATCGATTCGCACCGCTAGTGACTGGCCAATCGTCGCTTTCGTTTGGTTGTCGATAAAGCCAATAGCCAGTGGTCGGGGCTGTTTAACGACGAATTTATACGCATTGCTTTTCGTCTCACTCAGCACGTACACCAGTTCCTGTCCCACATTGCATAACCACACACGTTTACGGTCTGCCTGCCACACGCTACTTCCCGCTGACGTCTGGAAGGCTATTTTTTCAAACGTTAGCGACGACAGATCGACCGGCATTGTCAGCACGATCTCTTTCTTGACCTGATCGATACTGATATTTTCACTGGGAAAGCCGGGGATGGTTACCCCCAGCAATCGTACCCCGTCATCGGCGGGCAGCACATCGGCCTGACGACGGGTGCAGGTCGCCAGCAGGCTGATTAGTACGGCACAGACACTGATTTGACGGCAGTATAAGGATAGTTTCATTGGTGTATGGGATAGCAAGAACGCAGCCAATGTACCGTTTTTACCGCCTTTCTCCAGCCCGTAAACAAGAAAAAGGAGAGCCGTTATCAGCTCTCCTTTTTGGACCAAAACGCTGGCAGCTTACTGCACGTGCGCCATCTCGATATCCGGCTTCGACTGATCGGCCAGGGTCACTTTACCGCGCTCCTTACGGACAATGCGTGAGTAAAGCGAAATCTCCTGATCGAACAGGAAGCGGAAAAACAACCTGACGTACGATGTATGGTACTTCAGCGTGTCGTAATACTCCGGAGCCGACTTACGAATTTCGGGCAGTCGGTTCCAGGGAATCGACGGAAAATCGTGGTGCTCGTTGTGGAAACCCACGTTCAGGTTTGGCGTGTTCAGAACTCCGTAGTAACTATAGGTTTCCTGCTCGGGGTCGAGCGTCAGGTAGTGTTCCTGAATCCAGCGGGCACCCAGTGGGTGCAGACCCACCGAGAAAAACAGACACAGCAGCATGAAGGCCAGTGCCTGCCAGCCAAAAAACACAACAATCAGGGCGTCGAACGCCAGTTGCACCACAATATTCGTAGCCACCCACTTGTCGATAACGGCCAGTTCGCGGCAGCGGATCGTGCGGATTGCCTGGAAGATCGGGAAGAACAGCAGCCACAGGGCTTTACCGATCGCGTAATTGTTGATCAGTTTGGCTTCGTACCAGTCCGGCAGGTCAGCGTCCAGTTCGTGAACCCCCTGAAAGGCGTGGTGCTTGATATGGAAATTCTTGAACGACAGCGCGGTTGGCAACACCGTTGGCAGGTTGGCGAAAATAGCCGCCCAGGCGTTGGCCGTAGGCTTACGAAAAATCAGGTTGTGAGCCGCTTCGTGGATGCAGACAAACAGTGTATGGGCCGGGAAGGCACCGATAAACCAGGCCGCAGCAATGACCACCCACCAGGACTGATCGCGCACCAGCCAGGCCAGACCCGTCATCAGCGTCACGCAGCCCAGAATCACCCAGAACGTACGAGGATTCTTCTGCCCGATCATCCGCTTGATGTCGGGGTGGGATTTCAGAATTTGACGGGTACGAATACGGTGCGGTTCGGAAGCCGTCGACTGAACGAAATTGGTAAACTGTGTCATGTTGTAGTCCGGGTAAGCAGGACAAGTTCAATAGTAACGAATGGTAAAAATACAAAAACACACCGGCCTGCGTTCACATTTACCTGACTTTCGGCCAATTTTAACGTGTTTCTCACTCAAAAAAGAAAAGCGGTACTGAGTCAGTACCGCCTTATCCGATAGGGTTGATTCAACAAAAAAACGTGTAGTGTATGAATGGGATGAATTGAATGACAAGCAAATCAATGGCCAATCGGAAAGGAGTAGCCTAGTGAAAGAGCCACACCCTGATTGCGGATGTTTACGTTGACGACCGGCACCTGAATCTGCCGGTTAAAGCCGTAGGTGTAGCGCCCTTCGATAAAGAGTTTACCGGCCCCGGCGTCCATCGCCAGTCCCAGCCCACCCGTCGCGCCAATATCCCACCGGTTCAGGGCTCCGCCGTAGTCAACGTCGACATCGATTGGCCGTGTAGTAATCAGGGCCGTAGCGCGGGTTCTGACGCGACCGTCCAGCGCGTAGCCCACTGATGGCCCGGCGATGAAGTAGGGTTGTACAGCCCCCTGCGTCAGGTTTACCTTCAGCAGCAGCGGCACTTCAAGGTATTGCGACTGGTAGGCGATGCGGGCACCGATCGGCAGGGCAAAACCGCCCAGATTCAGTTCCATGCCCTGTTTAACCAGGAAGCCTTTCTGCACATAAGCTACCTCCGGCCGAAAGGATACAACATCGCTCAGCGGAATATCGAGAAAGATAGCCCCCGTCGGTCCGGGCGATGGGTGAAACGATGAGGTCAGCGCACCCATATAACCGGGGCTGGACGTGAAGCCCCAGTTGGCACCGCCCCGGATACCGACCTGCACCTGTGCAGAAGCCGATGACCCGATAAACACACCCAACGCAGCGAGACCGGCAAGCACAATTCGTTTCATGGTAATACTAAAAAAAGTGTAGTGAATGGAAACTGATTGTGTAGAGCGTCGGCAATAGGCAGTCTGTGTTTTTGTGTAATCTGTCGGTTGGACAGCCCCCGTTGCGGAAAGATTAATGGTGCCGACAAACTTTTTTTCGGTGCGGCACACTGGTCACCCGTTGCCGATTGCCGGGTCAGCTCAGTTGCATTGTGGCCTCGTAAGCTGTTTATTTGCCAGTTCGGGCTTTGTACTTTTTCCTGAAAACATTGCCTGCTTTTTTATCTTTACTTAGTAATCCCGACACCGACCGGTCTATGCACTATATCAAGCCGACGAAATTCAGCTTTCTGCCCCGCTTCCTGATGCCACTTGACGTGCTTGGCCTGTTTGAGCGCGACCCGTTCGGCAACTCGCTGCTGCTGCGCCGGATGATCATCGGTATCGTTGGCTGGATTACGTATGGTCGTTACACAGTCGTTAACCGGATTCAAATCGAAGGAACGGAGCACTTGGAAGATCTCCCGATCAACAACGTGCTGTTTCTGTCGAATCACCAGACGTACTTCGCCGACGCGATCGCGTTCTTCCAGATTTTCTGCGCCGTGAAGTGGGGATTCAAAAACACGCTTTTACCGCCCATGTATTTGCTGGGGCCCCGCGCCCGGCAGTATTACGTAGCCGCTGCGGAAACGATGAATCAGGGGATTTTGTCGCGGATTCTGTCGCAGGCAGGGGCATTGACGATCGAACGGTCGTGGCGGGCCGATGGGCGTGATGTAAAGCGAGAGGTCGATACGTCGGCCAATGACAAAATTGCCCTGGCCCTTCAGCATGGCTGGGTTGTGAGTTTTCCGCAGGGGACAACCAAATCGTATGCGCCCGTTCGCAAGGGCACAGGGCACCTGGTCAAGAATCTCGATCCGATTGTCATTCCAGTCGTAATCAACGGATTTCGCCGGGCGTTCGACAAGAAAGGGCTGCGCTTTAAAAAGCGAAACACACTGCTGACCGTGCGTTTCAAAGCGCCATTACAAATCAGTCCCGACGACACTGTCGATGACATTGTCGCCAAAGTCCGCCACGCCATTGAGCAGGATGCGCCGGAGTGGGTGAAGTGAGTTTGTAGTTTGTTGTTCGTGGTTTGTAGTTCCTCCGGCAGTGGTACTATGCGGTAGCAACTACAAACCATGAACAACAAACTACAAACCTAGATCAGCCAGCGGAAGAGCGTGTACAGGGTAAACGAAAGGAGGATGGAGACGGGCAGTGTCAGCACCCAGGCGAGGGCAATATTGCGGACGGTGCCGAACTGTAGATTCTTAACACCCTTATTGGCGACCATACTACCCGCAATACCCGACGACAGAATGTGCGTGGTACTAACGGGCAGATGCCGCCACGACGACAGGGCGATCATCAGGGCAGCCACCAATTCGGCCGATGCCCCCTGTGCATAAGTCAGGTGCTGCTTACCAATCTTTTCGCCCACCGTCACCACGATCCGGCGCCAGCCGATCATGGTACCGAGTCCCAGCGAAAGCGCAACCATGAAGATTACCCACAATGGCGCGTAATCGGTAAAGCGTCGTATACCTTTTTCTTCGCCCAGGCTATCGCGCAGCATTTTCAGTTGATTCGGACTCAGGTTAGCGCCTTCATCGACCGAAATCTTACCCATGTGGCTGTTGATCAGCAGCAGATCGCGCCGAACATCCAGCCGTTTTTCTTTTGGAATTTGGCTGTTGGTCGTATTTGCGCCGGCAATCAGCGTTTTCAGATTAGCCAGTTCCTGTTTCGTTTCCGTTAGCCTCTCCCGGTTTACCGACGATAGCTGGGCAGGGTTTAGCGCGGCAATGGTTTGTTCGATTCCTGCGACATTGCTTTGCAGCAGTTTAGGATCGATACTGGGGTTTACGGCGAATTGAAAGGGCACGATACCGATCAGAATCAGCATAATCAGACCCACTCCCTTCTGGCCGTCGTTGCTGCCGTGGAAGAAGCTGACCAGTGAGCAGGTTGCCACCAGAATACCCCGAATCCAGGAGGGGGGCGGGGTATTTTTCTTTGGTTCTTTGAAGAGCTGATCTTTCGTTTCCTCCGGTACGACCTTGCGGATCAGGAACATCAGCACGATAACCAGGCTGAAGCCAAGCAGGGGCGATAGCAGCAGCGCTTCGCCCGTTTCAATCGCTTTATCCCAGTTGACGGCTGACCCGCCTTCCGTATTTTCAGGCATGGTCGAGAACGCCAGACCAACGCCCAGGATCGAGCCGATCAGCGTGTGCGAACTGGAACTGGGTAAGCCGAAATACCACGTACCGAGGTTCCAGATGATAGCGCTAAGTAACAACGCCATGACCATCGCCACGCTGTGATACACGTTCTGATCGACCAGCAGTTCGACGGGCAGCAGGTTGACAATACCCATCGCGACACCGATACCGCCCAGCAGTACCCCGGCGAAGTTGCAAATACCCGACCAGACGACGGCTACGGTCGGCTTCAGCGAATTCGTGTAAATAACGGTGGCTACAGCGTTGGCGGTATCGTGAAAACCATTGACGAATTCAAACGCGCAGGCAGCGAACAGACTGATGAAGAGGAGGATAAAAACGTCCGTTTCTAATCCAAACATTGGGTGGGTGAGCTTCGTGTAGCAGGCCAACAACGAATTCGTCGGCCCATATGCCGCAAAAGTACGGCAAACGAAGGAGAGCGATATTACCCCAATATTAAGTACTGACGCAATGTGTTACGGCTCTTATACTTACGGCTGGCTGGTTTAACGTTTTATTGATCCTTTACCGTTGCAATAGACGCACCAGAATGATAGGCAAACTCAGGCGACCTGTTTTACAGCACCTTTCTCCTTACCCGCTAATTGGCCACAGGCCGCGTCGATGTCCTTACCCCGGCTCCGGCGCACGTTCACAATTACGCCTTTACTATCCAGGAAGCCGGCAAATTTATCGAGCGTCTGCGGGTCGGTATTTTTGAAGTTGGCTTCGGCAATCGGGTTGTATTCGATGATGTTCACCTTCGCCGGTACGCGTTTGGTGAACCGCCACAACTCCTGCGCATCCTGTAGCGTATCGTTGAAGTTGTAAAACAGGATATACTCGAATGTAATGCGAGTGCCTGTCTTTTGATAGAAATAACTCAGCGCATCGCCCAGTGCTTCCAGCGTATTGCTTTCGTTGATGGGCATTATCGTGTCGCGCTTCGTGTCGTTGGCTGCATGCAGCGAGAGCGCCAGGTTGAACTTCACCTGATCGTCGCCCAGTTGCCGAATCATCTTGGCGATGCCCGCCGTCGACACCGTAATCCGCTTCGGCGACATACCCAGCCCGGCTGGCGAGGTGATGCGGTCGACTGATTCGAGTACGTTCTTGTAGTTCAGCAACGGCTCACCCATGCCCATGTACACGATGTTCGACAGGGGGGCGTCGTAGTGCTGCTTCGCCTGCCGATCGATCGCCACCACCTGATCGTAGATCTCGGCAGCGTCGAGGTTACGCTTGCGGTCCATGTAGCCCGTAGCGCAGAATTTACACGTCAGCGAACAGCCCACCTGACTCGATACGCAGGCGGTCATTCTATCCTGGTCATCGTGACGAAGCGCCGGTATCAGCACCCCTTCGACCAGATTACCGTCGTACAGTTGAAACGACGATTTGATCGTGCCGTCGTTACTGCGCTGTTCCTGATGCACCGACAGGGAGCGAATCTCGAAATGCTCGGCCAGCGAGGCACGCGTCTGCACCGACAGATTGCTCATCTGCTCAAATGACTGCGCTGATTTTTTCCAAAGCCACTCATGAATCTGTTTCGCCCGAAAGCCCTGCTCACCCTGTTGCTTAAGCCAGTCGGTCAGTTGCGGTACAGTCAGTTTGCGTATGTCCTGTTTCATGTGTTAAAGAGTGAAAGAGTGAATGAGCGAAAGAGTGATTGCGCTGGATAGTCGCTCATTCACTCTTTCACTCTTTCGCTCTTAATGTTTTCTGCCTTCCACTTCTTCCCGGCGTCGAGGCCCTTCGGCACCCAGACGGCAGCCCGATCCATAACGAGGGGGGCAATCGGCCGGACGTACGGATATAGTAACGCTCCTTCAGCCTGACGCGGGGGTAATTTCACATTCATATAGCTTAACAGCCACAGAATCACACTAATTCCAAACAGCCACGTAAATAATCCCACGGCGGCTCCGGCCACACTATCGAACGTGCCCAACACGGAAAACTTGATCGACCGACGCAAGGCGAAGCCCATCTGATTCACCATGTAAACGGTTGGAAAGAAAATTACGGAGAAGCCCAGCCACGGTAGCAGTCGCCGGGCCATTTCACGACTGATGTACGGACTGAGCAGTTCAATACCGAACGCCAGAAACTTAAAGCCGACGATCATGGCTACGATAAACGCGATGACAGCCACGACCTCAACCAGCAGTCCCTTGCGGTAGCCGTTGAATATCCCCCATGCGAGGGGAATCAGCATTAATAGGTCGAGGGTTGTCAAGTATTGAATGATAGAGTGATTGAATGAGTGAATGATGAGTGATCGAACAGCTGGCGCAGTTATTCTATCACTCGATCATTCACTCATTCAATCATTGCAATAAGGCTTTCACGGCCGCTGAGATTGCTTTGCCATCCGCCTGACCAGCCAGTTCTTTCGTGGCAACGCCCATCACTTTACCCATGTCCGACGGAGCCGACGCACCGACGCGGGTGATGATGGCCTGAAGTTTCGTCTTCAGTTCGTCGTCGGAAAGCTGCTTGGGCAGATACGGTTCGATGATGGCGATTTCGGCTTCTTCCACGCTAAGCAGGTCAGGGCGGTTCTGCTGCCGGTAGATGTCAGCCGAGTCTTTCCGCTGCTTCACGGCTTTGGTCAAGATACGGGTTTCGTCTTCGGGCTTCAGCTCACCCGTTTGGCCTTCTTTGGTTTCTTCGAGCAGAATCATGGATTTCACGGCCCGCAGGGCGCGCAGCTTGTCCTGATCTTTAGCCAGCATGGCCTGCTTGATATCGGCGTCGATTTGTTGTTTGAGAGACATTGTTAAAGAGCGAAAGAGTGAATGAGTGAAAGAGCGATTTGCAGCCACACTGCATGGATTAATAACAAATGCGTCCTTTCGTTTTGAACCTTCAATATTTCAGCAAAGTTACAAAACAGGCAGGGCCTTTCGTTGTAGCAGATCGCTCTTTCGCTCATTCACTCTTTCGCTCTTTATCTATCGATGACCCGTCTGTCTGTCAATATCAACAAGATTGCTACGATCCGAAACGCCCGTGGTGGCAATAACCCCGATCTGGTACGGGTAGCGCTCGACTGCGAACGGTTCGGCGCACAGGGTATCACCGTTCACCCCCGCCCCGATGAGCGTCATATCCGCTATCAGGACGTGCTGGACCTTAGCCCGGTGCTGTCGACCGAATTCAATATCGAGGGCAACCCCGACGACCGGTTTATCGAATTGGTCAAACGGGTAAAACCGGCGCAGGTAACACTGGTGCCCGATGCGCCCGACGCCATCACATCGAATGCTGGTTGGGACACCGTGCGCCATGCCGATCACCTGCGCCGGCTGATTGATACATTCAAGGCTGATGGTATTCGCGTGTCGATCTTCGTGGATGCCGACGAGCGAATGGTCGAGGGCGCGAAAGCCGTGGGCACGGACCGAATCGAACTGTACACGGAACCCTACGCGACGGCCTACCCGAACAACCGCGACGCAGCCGTAGCCCCATTTGTCAGGGCGGCACAGCGGGCGCACGAACTGGGATTAGGTCTGAACGCGGGCCATGACCTGAGCCTGGAAAACCTGCGTTTTTTCAACGAGAAGGTACCGGGACTTGATGAAGTATCGATTGGTCACGCGCTTATAAGCGATGCGCTGTACTTTGGCCTCGAAAACACGATTCAACTCTATCTCCGCGAACTGGCCTGATGGTAAAGAAACTTAGCATCGGTGATTTTCTCCATCAGGCTCAGGCGTTGCCTGTTATCGACGTACGATCGCCGGGTGAGTTTGCGCATGCCCATATTCCGGGAGCCGTCAGCATTCCCCTGTTCGACAACGACGAGCGGGCACAGGTCGGTACGAAGTATAAGCAGGCGGGGAAAGACTCAGCGGTACTGCTGGGGCTGGGCATGGTCGGCCCTAAACTGGCTGACTTTGTCAGGCAATCGCGCCGGTTGAATCCGCAGCAAAAAGAAGTGCTGGTACATTGCTGGCGGGGTGGTATGCGGAGCGGCTCGTTTGCGTGGTTGCTCGACACCGCCGGCCTGACGGTATCAACCCTCGTGGGTGGCTACAAAGCGTACCGCAATGCCGTACTGGACGCGTTCGCGCAGCCCCGCCAACTGATTATTCTGGGGGGTAAGACGGGCAGCGGCAAAACCGATATGCTGCACGAACTGGTACGGCAGGGTGAGCAGGTGATTGACTTGGAAGGGCTGGCGCACCACAAGGGATCGTCGTACGGCGCAATCGGCCAGCAAGCCCAACCCGCCACGGAGCACTTTGAAAACCTGATCTTCCAGGACTGGCAACGGCTTGACCCCCATCGCCGGATCTGGCTGGAAGACGAAAGTCGTAACGTGGGGTCCTGTTTTATTCCGATGCCACTCTGGCAGCAGATGCGGGCAGCTCCGGTGGCGTTTGTCGATGTGCCTAAGTCAGTACGCATTCAACGACTGGTGCAGGAGTATACGGGTATCGATCACGCGCTTCTTGTCGAGGCAACCGAGCGAATCCGGCGTCGACTGGGAGGTAAGGTAACCCAGGATGCGCTTGACGCCCTCGCCAACTTCGATTACGCGACCGTCGCCGACCTGACGCTCAATTATTACGATAAAGCGTATCTGCACGGCCTCTCCCAACGTGACCAAGCCGCAATCAATGCTATACCAATTTCGGTAGACGCCCCAGCACAAACGGCTACGCAACTCATCGAATGGGCTGATAGCCAATCATTTGCCGGAGCCCTTTAGTTGACCGGCTTTTTCTTTACCGACGCGTTCATTCGCAGCACAACGTCGCGCTTATTGATCGATAGTCGCCACACGGCTAGTGGGGTTTTTTCGGTGCCGAAGCAAGTCTGGCAAATCGTGTTGTCGGTCGGTACAGCCGCGTTATAGATGTACGTTGTGTCGCTGATCTTCTGGATATTGGCGATCTGGGGTTGCTTCTGTTCGGCGTTGTACAGATACGCATCCAGAACTTCACGTTCCTTTGGATCGAGCGTTTTATTCTGCACATCGGCCGGACCAAGCAGCCGAACCGTTATGCCGTATTTTTTGCTGATGGCATTGAGCCGGGGTAAGTTCTGCAGCTGGCAAAGCTGTTGTTTACGCCCTGTCGTCGTTGCCACGGTCAGGCTGTCGGTCAGTTCTTTCTGCATGACCGCCGTCACTTTATCACCAAGTTCATCGACCGTTTCGACCAGGTCTGCATTGGTTACGCGTTTGATCTTCATATCCGACATCTGCTGCTTCAGTTCGGGCGTGTATTTCACCCGGTCGGGTGTGCAGGCAGAAACTGCCACGGTCAGTATGAGCACAGACAGCATGGCCGGTAAGCGTAAGCAAGTTTTCACGGCAAAATAAAGTTATGACCATCGAAAGAACACCGGTCTTATAGTCTTGGTTGCAAACGGGTTGATTCATAGCAACTGCCCTATTTTTCGTATTTTTGTCTAATCAATGGTATTCATCATCTGTCGTTTGACAAGACAGATTTTTCATCATACATCATGTTCGACCAGTTAGAAGCTATTCGTGAACGCTTCGACGAAGTTGCCCAGCAGATCGTTCAGCCGGAGGCCGTCTCCGACCAGAAACGGTTTATGAAGCTGAGCAAAGAATATAAAGACCTCGAAAAAATCGTCAACCAGTATCAGGCCTACAAGCAGCTACTGGAAGAAATCGACAACGCTAAGCAGATTATCGCAACCGAAAAAGACGAAGATTTTCGTGAACTGGCGAAAGCCGAGCTTGACGAATTACAACCCCGCCGGGAGCCACTGGAGGAAGCACTTAAGGAAATGCTGATTCCAAAAGATCCCAACGATAGTAAAAACGTAATTCTTGAAATCAGGGGCGGTACCGGTGGCGATGAAGCCGCCATTTTCGCGGGCGACCTGTTCCGAATGTATCAGCGTTTTTGCGAAAAGATGGGCTGGCGCATGTCGCTGGTCGATTATACTGAAGGTACATCGGGGGGCTACAAAGAGATCATCACCGAAGTCGAAGGAGACGACGTCTATGGCAAGCTGAAATTTGAATCGGGCGTTCACCGGGTACAGCGCGTACCGGCTACTGAGACGCAGGGACGTATTCACACCTCGGCCGCCAGCGTAGCCGTACTGCCCGAAGCCGAGGAGGTCGACGTAGAGATCAACATGAACGACATTCGCAAAGACACGTTCTGTTCGTCGGGCGCGGGTGGTCAGTCGGTCAACACGACGTACTCGGCTGTTCGCCTGACCCACATTCCGACCGGGCTTGTCGTACAATGTCAGGATGAACGTTCGCAGCTCAAAAACTTCGACAAAGCTCTGACCGTACTGCGGTCGCGGCTTTATGAGATCGAGTTGCAGAAGCACAACGACGCTATTGCTTCACAGCGCAAAACGATGGTCGGTAGTGGCGACCGTTCCGATAAGATCCGAACCTACAACTACCCGCAAAGCCGCGTTACCGACCACCGCATCGGCCTGACAGTCTATAACCTGCCAGCCGTTATGGATGGCGGTATCAGCGAGTTTATCGAGCAACTGCGCATCACCGAAAACGCCGAACGATTAAAAGAAGGGGCAACCGCCTAACACGAAAGCCGGACAGCGATGTCCGGCTTTTTTATTGGCCAAGCCGGACCGTTCCTGCGTCCTCATAGACGAGTTTGGCCGCGCCATCGTACCAGATCCGCCGGGCCTGACTGGTACTACCAGCTGTAATTGTTATCGTGTGCCGCAGTGTAGCAATATCCGTTAGTGCAGGTACCCGCCCACACGACCACACCGCCGGATCCTGCCAATTCCCGTTGGCAACCGATACCAGCCCGTTGTAGCCACTGCTACAGAATTCACTCCACGTTGGCAGGCCAATGTTGTTGCTGATATTGACGGTGCGGCCGCACAGTGCCGATAGCTGCGTGGGTATACAACCAGTGAGTTTATTATTCTGAAGTTGCAGGTATTGCAGGGCCGATGCGCTGCCAAGCGAGGCCGGTATACTACCTGTTAGCAGGTTGTTGTTTAACCGGAGATCGTTCAGTAGCGTGAACGAACCGATAAATGCTGGTATCTCACCTGTCAGCTGATTTTGTTGCAGGTAAAGCCCAGTCAATCGCGTCAATGCGCTGAACGTTGTTGGTATGGAGCCGGTCAGTTGATTACCATCGATACCCAGCAGTTGAACTGCTGTCAGATTACCGAGTTGCTGGGGAATGGCACCACTGAGCTGATTGTTCGACAGATAGAGTGTTTGCACCTTTGTCAAATTACCCAGTTCCGCCGGAATAGACCCTGCCAATCGATTATCCGACAAGTAGAGTGCTTTCAGATTGGTTAGATTACCCAGACTGACCGGGATCGGACCAGTCAGGTAATTGGACCCCAGTTCCAAACTTTCCAGGTTAGTCAGGTTGCCCAGACTGGCTGGTATTGGACCGGTAAATCCAAAATTAGACCCACAACTAAAGGCCCGTAGCTGAGTCAGGTTTGCGAGAGCGTCCGGTATCGTACCGGAGAACAGAGCGTAACTTACGTTGAACGTGCGAAGAGCCGTCAGACTGGTAATCGTGTTGAGAATAGTACCCCGCAAGTAGGTGTACGCCAGATTCAGATTTTGTAGTTTGACTAATTGACTGATGGTGGCTGGCATCAGGTCGATCAATCCCTGATTATAGGCCAGATTCAACGTTTGCAATTCCGACAGATTGCCGATGGTAGCAGGTACTGTTCCTTTTAGTTTGTTACCGGAAAGAAAAGTCCCGAGGTCGACACTAGTAACGCGGCCATTGGTACAGCCGATACCAAACCAGCCGCTACATGGGTCGCAGTTGGTCAGCCAGCCCGTTTTATCAGTCCAGTTTGGGCCGCTGGTAGCCTTATACAAATCAACGAGCGGCAGATAATCGGGATGCAAACTGCTGTTCACATCGGCACTGGCACTGGCAGAACAGCCGACCTCATCGGCGACCGTTACCGTGTAGCTGCCGTTTACCGACACACTCACAACACCAGTCGTATTCGACGTGCTGAACCCGTTGGGCCCCGAAAACCGGTACGATACGTTTCCTGCGCAGGAACTGCTGGCCGTCAACGTTGTCTGCTGCTGCTCACATGACAACGCGTTACTGACAACTAAACTCGCTGGCTGCGCCGAGGCCTGATGGCTGGCGAAAAGGGATATACTGACTACCGCCAGTACGGTTCGAAGACGGTAAAAAAGCGATACATTTCGTTTGGTAGTAGATGATTCAACCATGAATACGGCCAATACTATGCGAGTGTTTTGCCTCGCAACTTACTGATTATACAGGCGATGTACACGCAATTCGTCAGCCATTAACGATTTTTTTGACTTACATTTAACTCGATATTCACTACGCGATGCTCCCGCACCTTCCCCTGTACATCTCGATTCTATTCGTTCTGATAACCATCGTTACGGTCTGGCTTTTCTATGCAGCTACCAATTATAACCGTACGGCACTAGTGGTTTTAGTAAGCTGGCTGGCTTTACAGGCCATTCTGTCCTTTGCCGGTTTTTACCAACGTACAGATACCGTTCCGCCACGACTGGCACTGCTTATCGGCCCGCCACTGCTAGTTATTATCAGCCTGTTTCTCAGTAAAAAGGGGCAGGCATTCATCGATGAAGCCCGATTGGATCAGCTAACCTTACTGCATTCGGTACGAATCGTTGTTGAAGTCGTTCTTCTCCTGCTGTTTATCCAGAAGGCTGTTCCGAAGGCGATGACGTTTGAGGGACGTAATTTTGATATACTGGCTGGTCTGACGGCTCCACTCGTTTACTACCTGGCGTTTGTACGTAAACGGTTATCCCGGCGGGCACTACTTGTGTGGAATGGACTATGCTTGGGTCTGCTAATAAACATCGTTCTGACGGCTCTTCTGGCAGCCCCCACTGCTTTTCAGCAAACGTCCTTCGATCAGCCTAACATCGCAATTCAATACTTCCCATTTGTCTGGCTTCCGTCTGTCGTGGTACCAATCGTACTCTTCTCCCATCTGACAGCCATTCGGCGTTTGTCGACTGCCCAGTAAGTTGTTTTCAGAAGCGAAGCCTCCCGTTGACGGACAAACAAAAAGCCCCCAGTCAGTAAACTGAGGGCTTTTATTGCCTGAGGCAATACGAACTTAAACTTTGATTTCTACGTCGACACCGCTGGGCAGCTCGAGTTTCATCAGGGCATCAACGGTTTTCGCGCTGCTGCTGTAAATGTCGACCAACCGCTTGTAGGTGCAAAGCTGGAACTGCTCACGCGCCTTCTTGTTGACGTGGGGCGACCGCAGTACGGTGTAAATCTCCTTGTCGGTTGGCAGGGGGATGGGGCCGCTAACGATAGCACCCGTCGACTTAACCGCTTTCACGATTTTCTCAGCCGACTTGTCGACCAGCATGTGGTCGAACGACTTCAGTTTAATCCGGATCTTTTGGCTCATTGTGTTGTGGTTCGTTATGTGTTAAAGTGAGCACCGCCGAAAGAACCATTTACTCCGGCGACACAAAAAATGGGCAGTAAATCCAGCCGGACTTACTGCCCAATATTGGGAAGGCTTACGCCTTTGCAGTACCTTTTTCTTTGGCAACCACCGTATCCGAAATGTTCTGTGGAACAACTTCGTAGTGCGAGAAGGTCAGGTTAGCCGTAGCACGACCCGACGACATTGTACGCAGGTCCGTTACGTAGCCGAACAGTTCCGACAGGGGAACATCGCCTTTGATAACCTGCGAACCAGCCTTCGAATCCATGCCCTTCATTACACCCCGGCGACGGTTCAGGTCACCCGTGATCGGACCGGTGTATTCTTCTGGCGTCAGCACTTCAACAGCCATGATTGGCTCGAGCAGTTTCGGACCAGCCTGACGGGCTGCTTCACGGAAGCCCAGACGAGCGGCCATCTCGAACGACAGCGAATCGGAGTCAACGTCGTGGTACGAACCGTGGAACAGGCGCACTTTCATGCTTTCCAGCGGGAAGCCAGCTAGCGGACCGTTTTTCAGTGATTCGTCGAAGCCCTTCTGAATAGCGGGGATGAATTCGCGGGGAATAACACCACCAACAATGCCGTTCACGAAGTCCAGACCGGGCTGAATGACACCAGCTTCGTCCTGATCGCGGGGTCCAAGTTCAAACACGATGTCGGCAAACTTACCGCGACCACCTGTCTGCTTCTTGTACACTTCGCGGTGCTCGATATTCTTGGTCAGCTTCTCTTTGTAAGCTACCTGTGGCGCACCCTGGTTTACTTCTACCTTGAACTCACGACGCATCCGGTCGATGATGATCTCAAGGTGCAGCTCACCCATACCACGGATAATCGTCTGACCCGTTTCTTCGTTCGATTCAACTTTCAGCGTCGGATCTTCTTCGATCAGTTTACCGATAGCTTTCGAGAAGTTGTCCTGATCGGCCGTTTTCTTCGGCTCGATAGCGTAACCGATAACGGGCTCCGGGAATACCATCGATTCCAGAATGATTGGATTCTTCTCATCAGACAGTGTATCACCGGTCTTGATGTCCTTGAAACCAACAACAGCTCCGATGTCACCAGCTTCCAGACGGTCGATCTGGTTCTGCTTGTTGGCGTGCATCTGGAAAATCCGCGAGATCCGCTCTTTGTTACCCGACCGGTTGTTCAGGACGTACGAACCTGACTCCAGTACACCCGAGTACGAACGGATGAAGCACAAACGACCAACGTAGGGGTCAGTAGCGATTTTGAACGCCAGTGCCGAAAACGGATCGCTGGCACTAGGTTGCCGCGAAATTTCAGCCCCCGTGTCGGGGTTAGTGCCTTTGATGCTCTCCTTGTCCATCGGCGACGGCAACAGGGCCATCACATAATCGAGCATGGTTTGCACACCTTTGTTTTTGAACGACGAACCGCAAAGCATCGGAACGATCTTCATGCTGATCGTTGCCTGCCGCAGAGCCGCCAGGATTTCATCTTCCGAGATCGACTCAGGATCTTCGAAATACTTTTCCATCAGCGTGTCGTCGAATTCGGCAACAGCTTCAAGCAGTTTCTCCCGCCATTCGGTTGCCTCTTCCAGCATGTCGTCGGGTATGGGGACAACTTCGAAGGTCATGCCTTTATCCGACTCATTCCAGATCAAACCCCGGAAGTTTACCAGATCGACAACGCCTTTGAAGCCATCTTCTTCACCAATTGGCAACTGAAGCGGGACAGCGTATGAGCCAAGCATTTCCTTTACCTGCTTACACACGTTGAGGAAGTCGGCACCCGAGCGGTCCATTTTGTTGACGAAGCCCAGACGAGCAACGTTGTAGTTATTGGCCAGACGCCAGTTGGTTTCCGACTGTGGCTCAACACCATCAACGGCGCTGAACAGAAACACCAGTCCGTCGAGGACGCGCAGCGAACGGTTCACCTCTACCGTAAAGTCAACGTGACCCGGTGTGTCGATGATGTTGATGTGGTATTTCTGGTCCCGGTAGGTCCAGTCGACAGTGGTAGCAGCCGAGGTGATCGTGATCCCCCGCTCCTGCTCCTGCTCCATCCAGTCCATGGTAGCAGCACCATCGTGTACTTCGCCAATTTTGTGGCTTACACCAGCATAGTACAGAATACGTTCGGTTGTCGTCGTCTTACCCGCGTCGATGTGGGCAGCGATACCGATGTTTCTCGTGAACTTTAAATCGCGAGCCATTAGCTTGTATACAGAAAGTTATGATTTCTTACTCTTGAAGAAATGCTGTCGGGCAGTATGAGCACCCTCCCGCAAATCAGGACGCAAAATTACTGAAAGTCAATCATAATAGCAACGTCAAGCCTAAGAATATCGTTGCATCCCGGCCTACTTTCTGCCATGCTGCGTAAGCGTCTGCCGCTCCTCTATAGACGGTACCGACTTGGAATCATGCAAAATCCGTATAGCACACTACTTCATATAGCCTGGGCATACGCCAGGCACGAAAAGCGGCAGCATGTACTTCGGATTGAATAAACTAGCCCACTTTCCGACTACGTATACATCATATACGATAGACGGATCGTGGACGAAGGGACGTTCTCGCATCTGCATCAGCACAGCGCGGTCTTCCGTGACTTGTGCGTCCATCAGCACGATACGCTGCGGCCAACAGATTAGGAAGTTTGAGTGGCTTCTTGCGGTTCGCCCTGACCTACTCGACGGGCGCTTCGACGATGGTGACGATTTTCCAGAGACCACGGATGTCCTGCAACGCAACCGTCACATTACCACCGTTGGGGTTGTCGGAGTGTAGCGTCAGGTACTTGCGGGTAATCAGCTCGTTGTCGCGGATACGCTTGACGACGAAGTAATCGCGGTACATAACCGCAAACACCCCACCCGACTGGTATTCCCAATCGCTTTCGCTAACAGGTACTGCGAGCACTTTGGCACCGTGCGCCAGCTGTGGGCTCATACTATTGCCCGAAATTTCAATCACAACCGAGTTGCGATGCCCTTTCGTGATTGTCTTCCGGACGCGGAAGGGTTCAATGTCGGTGGTATTGATGCCGTCGGCGTAGCTTTCTACGAAACTGGCGTAGAATCGCACCGGTACAAAGGGTACTTCAACCGTGTCGTCGTCTGCGCTGGCGATCCGGGCATTTGAATCAGCCGGGTTCAACACAGGCATGATGCCACGAATCAGGTAGTCGGCGCTGATTTGCGGATAACAGGCCAGCAGACTCATCATCGTGTCGTACGACGGTTTGGCCCGGCCATTCAGAATATTATAAAACTTGGACGGATTCTCGCCTAATTCTTTCGCAATCTGATAGATAGTAATACCCAAAGCATCGAATATATGCTTCAGACGATCCTGAATGTCCATCGGCTTGCTCATATCAGTCAAACATTTTTTCATGCGATATAGTATAGTTCATGTATAATATAATACAACTATATTATATTGCTCACCAAACGTTGGTCAAATCTACAATAAATCCGTGCAGAACACGCGCATACTGGTGCTTTTTGTCTGTCTGTTTTATGAACCGGAACCGTCTACACACCAATACTACCCCGACCATTCTGTTTGTCGACATGAACAGTTTCTTTGCATCCTGCGAACAGCAGGTCAATTTCTGGCTCCGTGGCCGGCCGGTGGGAGTATGCGTCTACACGGGTAGGCACGGGTGTGTTATCTCGCCCTCGGTGGAAGCTAAACTGCGGGGCGTAAAAACGGGTATGCGGCTGGATGACGCGATGGTGATTTGTCCCGATCTGGTGCCGGTTGAAACGCATCCGGGCCGGTACCGGGAATTTCACGTTAAACTGATTGCGGTGCTGCGTACGTTTTGCGACGATGTACTGCCCAAAAGTATCGATGAAGCGGTAGTGGATTTAACCAACTATCAGCTGCCCTACCCCGACCCAAAGCAGGTGGCCTACGCCATCAAGCGGGCTATCCGGGAGCACGTGGGTGATTATCTGCGCTGCTCCATCGGCATTGCCCCGAACGTGTTTCTGGCCAAGCTGGCGTCTGATGTGCAAAAACCCGATGGGCTGACACTCATTACGCCGGATACACTCGATGGAGTACTGCGCACACTTCGGCTGACCGATCTACCGGGCATTGGGCAGCGTATGGCCGACCGCCTGCAACGGCACAACATCAACACACCGATCGAACTGCGTTACTCAACACCGGACCATTTGAAGGCCGTTTGCCAGAGCGTAATTGGCTGGCGGTGGCACATTCGACTTAACTTCGGCGGGGAGGTCGATCTGGATACCAGCGAACACTATAAAAGCATGTCGGCCATGCGCACAATTTCAGCCGAACAGCGTGCCACATTGGATAAATTAGACGCGTTGCTGATGGCACTATGCCTGACCCTCGAACGTCGGATGGTGAAGCACGGTATATTCTGCCAGAGTCTGTCGCTTTCCTGCCGATACGAGTCTGGTCAGACCTATCAGTGCGAGATAAAACTACAGCCGCCCAGGCAGGATGGCCCCGACCTGTACGACCTGATTCAACAGCGGCTGTCTGCCTTTCAGCAGCGGCATCCCCGGCAGATGGTTTTAAACAGTCATCTCCGCTCCATGAACGTCATCGTATCCCGGTTTGTACTGACTGAGCAGGTACCGCTCAATCTTTTCGAGGACACTACCCGCAAAGACAAGCTGCGGCAGACGCTGTACGACCTGAAAGCGAAGTTTGGCACCGAAAAGCTGATCAGGGCCAACGAACTCAGCGATGATCCAGTATACCGCGACGTAATCGGCTTCGGCAACATCAACGATTTATGAGGGCAGTATCTGCTCGTTGGGGCAGAAAAACGTTGTCCGCCCGCCTACCGTTATCCGCTCGATACGCGTATGACAACGAGGGCAGAACTTATGTGCCTCAACGTCGTCGTAAGGCGAGTCATCCCACTCGCGAACATGAATCAGGAAGTTTGGCGGGAAATTTCGGTACGTAGCTTCGTGCTGAATAGCCGTTTCAAGCACATACCGAATCGATCGGTGCAGTTGTTCCAGCTGGGTGTCAGTCAGCGTGTGCGCTCGTTGCTCAGGGTGGATGAACGCCTGAAACAACACTTCATCGACAATCCAGTTGCCCACGCCCGCCACCACCTGCTGATCGAGCAGCACCGGCTTGATCGGTGATTTTTTCGCCCGAACGCGCTGCGTCAGTTCATCCAGTGAAATAGCCAGTGCGTCAGAACCGATCTTCTTCGATTTGAGGAATGCATCGATGTCACTCACTAAGCCAACGCGTTCAAACTTACGCGGGCACAGAAAGCCCAGGTTGAAACCACTAGTAAACTCGAAAACGATCCGGGCGAAGCGGGGCCGGTCGAGCGAGGCATGGTAATACTCCAGATCCCCGGTCATCCCGAAGTGCATTCGCACGATGACAGCCGGATCGTCGGTGTAGACAAACAGGTTTTTACCCACCCGGTACGTACCCGTAAACTTCCGGCCAGCCAGCGCTTGCTGTAGCTGCGCATAGTCGGTCGTCAGTAATTTTTTGTCCTCTACTTCGACATGCTGAATTGGCTGGTACAGCGCAGCCGATTCTAGGTAATTGCGTCTGATCTCGACTTCGGGTAACTCAGGCATTGTATTTTTTATTCAGCATAACGGGTCGTTTATCAACGTTGTTTCGGGCGGAGAACACAGTGAAAAAACGCCCTGAAAACACCCACAACCGTTTAATCAACATTTTGTCAACCGCTGAACGGATTGTCTGTCAGCAAATTGACGGTGAACTTTGCCAAATTTTCTCTAGTTACAGTAGACAATATTGCGGAAGCACGTGTCGTTACGGTACTGCCTGTAACCGGCAACTATGCCTGCCGCACCGGCCTAAACTAACCCAATGTCTACCTGTCTGACGTAGCAACCTCTACACGTAGTTCAAGTGCATGTTAAACCGTTAAACTGAAAAACAAGTATGGAAAACAACAATCCCCAACGCTCCAAAACCAATGGTGCTTTGCTGGCTGCCCTTATCATCATGACGGGTCTGGCCGGTGTATCCAGCTACCTGTATTTCGATCAGAAGAAAGTATCGGAGAATCAGGAAGTCACGATTTCGGAACGTGTTGAAGAGTTGTCGACTACCCGCGTAAAACTGGATTCTATTTCGACGGCGCTCGACGCCAAGATTGCCGAAGTACAAAAACTAGGCGGTGACGTTACGGAACTGGAAAAAGTAAAGGCGCAACTGGAGCAGGATAAGGCGTCGTTACGTCGTGGTAACCGCGTTTCGCTTGCCAAGTACGAGCAGAAGATCAAGCAGTACGAAGCGTTTCTGGTCGAGAAAGACACCCTTATTTCCAATCTTCAGCGCGAAAACGTAACACTGGCGTCAAACGTCAAGGTGCTTGATGACGAGAATACCGGGCTGAAAACACAACGTCAGGTACTGCGTGATTCGGTGACGACCTACGTAACACAGAATCAGGAATTGAGTACGAAAGTGACGCGGGCTTCAGCCCTCCGGGCACAGAACGTGAAAGTGTTTGCGGTGAACGCACGTGGCAAAGTAAAAGAGGATGATTCCTACAAGGCTAAACGGCTTGACAAAATAAAGCTGACCTATACGTTGCTCGACAATCCGCTGACGAAAGAAGAGGCTAAAGAAGTCTATGTCCGTGTACTGGATCCCAACGGTGCTGTGGTATCCGACATGGCTAATGGTTCGGGTACGTTCAATGTGGATGGCAACGAAACGATTTACACCACCAAGCAGACGGTTAACTACACCAACAATAGCCAGAACGTTGAATTGCTGTACTCGCGTGGTATCCCATACAAGCCGGGTAAATACACCATCGAACTTTATTCGGAAGGGTTCCGCATCGGTGCCGGTGAATTTGCCATTCGGTAGGCTTGCGACTGCCTGAACATCAAAAAAGCACCGGGCCAACGCCCGGTGCTTTTTTGATGCCATTCTGTGAATGCCTGGAAAACGTGTCAGTCTCTATATCCGGTAAACGATACGCTGCTGTCCTGACTAACTTGTTTGGCCAGCTGTAACACGTTCGTTTGCGTTTCCATACCGTTGCTGGTAAACACCCGGTCCCATTGCCAGCTACCGATCAACTTCCCGGCCTGCTTTAACGTAAGCGTCTCACCCCGCCGTTGTAGCAGCACCTGTGTCAGCTGCTGCGTTACTTTGGTAGGCGAAAACTGCCTGTATATCAGCGTAACAGTACTATCCGTTTCTACTTTAACAGTCAGTTTCGGCATCTGATCGGCATGTAAGGCAACGAAAAGCGGGTTGACAAATGCGTTGGTTTTGTACGTGCCGGCTACTGTCCGCGACAGGCTCTGCGGCTCAACGTCCGTAGTCTGCTGACAACCCGTCAGCCAACCAGTCAAGCACAAAGCAGCCGTGGAGAGTAGCAATGTTTTCATGGTCTTAAGCGGTAGTAGTTGTTTGACTGGTAGACCCCGATCCATCCGGAACGGTTGCTGGCTCGACTGCTTTTTTTTCAGCTTCCGATTCATCAACGGCGTTTACCCATACATTCATCGTGTTTAATTCCATATTGCCGAACTGCGTTGTGAAGGCAACATCGGCCGCATCGCGTCCGTAAGCTACCGTAATCCGATTGCCTCTCGGCTTATCCTGCGTTGCATCGAAGGTATACCACCGCCCGCCTACGTAGGCCTCAAACCAGGCGTGCATATCCATCGGGTCCAGCTTGTATAAATACCCAACGACCATGCGGGCCGGAATATTCAACGCCCGGCACAGCGAAATACCCAGGTGCGTATAGTCGCGACAGACGCCTACCCGGCTGGTAGCCGTATCCACGGCCGACGTACTGGCGTTGCTGGTCCCGTACTGGTATTTGATGTTTGAATGAATCCAGTTACGGATCATTTCAACCTGACCATAGCCGGGTAACGCATCTTTCGTAATATCAGCCGCTAGTTCTCCCTGCATATCCGACTGGCAGTAACGACTTGGCAGTGTATAATGCAGTACCTCATCGGGTAACTCTTCCACGGGTGTATACGGCGCGTTCAGGTCAACATCGATACTATCGGCGGTCTGCACCGTAGCGGAAAAGTTGATACTGAATGGCCCCTCTGGTGCAATCACGCGCTGACAGAGATTACCATACATATCCGTAAACTCCGTTACGTTAACAACAGGAGTTATGTGGTATTCCTCTTTTATGATCCACTGCCCATCACCCGAGCGGGGGCGGAGCATCAAGATCAGTGGCGTTGTTTCTTTGGCATCGAATTGTAATTCACAGCCAGCATGTAGTCGCATACGTCGATTCAGGTTGTTTTCAGGTGTCTAAGCCCGAACAGCTCCCTTTTGTTTTACACACAAAGGAAGCATATCGTTGCTAACCACATACGATATAGCTACAGGCTTTGATCCCTCCAGGATGCGTACAATAAAGAAAGCCACCCCGGTCTCCCGAAGTGGCTTTCTTTATTTACGTTCAACTAGACCAGTGCTTTGCGCTTGCTCTTGGTGAATTGCTCTTTCGATTCGGTAATCGTTTCGAGTTCTTCTTTCGAGCCAACAATAGCATTCTGGTAGTGACGGAGACCCGTACCAGCCGGAATCAGGTGACCCACGATAACGTTCTCTTTCAGACCGTCGAGCATGTCACGCTTACCACGGATGGACGCTTCGCTCAACACCTTGGTCGTTTCCTGGAAGGAAGCCGCCGAGATAAAGCTATCCGTACCCAGCGATGATTGCGTAATACCCATCAGCGTTGGCTGCGATACAGCAGCCATAGCGTCGCGAACCTGCACCAGTACCATATCGCGCCGTTTCAAACTCGAGTTCTCATCGCGCAGCTGACGGCTTGTTACGATCTGCCCTGGCTTCACGTTCGGTGAATCGCCAGCTTCGATGACAACTTTCGCGTCAAGTACTTTGTCGTTTTCTTCGCGGAACGACCACTTATCGACCACCTGACCTTCGAGGAAATTGGTATCGCCCGAGTCGATAATCTCAACCTTCTGCATCATCTGTCGAACAATGGCTTCGATGTGCTTATCGTTGATTTTTACCCCTTGCAGGCGGTATACTTCCTGAATTTCATTGACCAGATACTCCTGAACGGCCGTCGGACCTTTGATGGCCAGAATGTCGCTCGGCGTAATGGCACCGTCAGACAGCGGAGCACCCGCCCGGACGAAGTCGTTGTCCTGCACGAGGATAAACTTCGACAGTGGGACAAGGTATTTCTTCTTCGTACCGTCTTTCGATTCGATGAAAATCTCGCGGTTACCACGCTTGATCGTACCGTACGTAACGACACCGTCGATCTCACTCACAACCGCCGGGTTCGACGGGTTACGGGCTTCAAACAGTTCAGTTACCCGTGGCAGACCACCCGTGATGTCGCGGGTTTTACCTACGTTCCGGGGAATTTTCGCCAGTGGCTGACCGGCTTTGATTTTCTGCCCGGCTTTAACGACCAGACGCGAACCAACCGGCAGGTTGTAGCTCTTCTGGAGCAGACCCGACGCATCCGCTTCGCCAAGGTGCAACGACAGTGTTGTCATACCCTGTACCACAATGGCCGGGTTTTTGGCTTTATCGCGTGTTTCGATAATCACCATCTCCTGGAAGCCCGTCTGTTCATCGAACTCCTCACGATAGGTGATACCATCTTCGATGGCATCAAAAGCCAGCGACCCTGTCAATTCCGACAGAATAACCGCGTTATAAGGGTCCCATGCGCAGATGTCATCGCCTTTCTTGATCGTTTGACCATCTTTCACGCGCAGGAATGCACCGTACGGAACGTTGTTGCTGATGAGAACCACGTTACGATCTTCCGGACTAACGATCCGAACTTCACCCGAACGACCCATCACGATCGTTTGTGCGTTGCCTTCAGCGTCTTCCGATTCAACCGTCCGCATTTCCTCGAACTCGATCAGTCCATCAAACTTCGCCTTGATCGACGCGTCGACCGCGATGTTCGACGCTGTACCGCCCACGTGGAAGGTACGGAGCGTCAGCTGTGTGCCCGGTTCGCCAATCGACTGCGAGGCAATAACACCCACGGCTTCACCAATGTCGACCATACGACCCGACGCCAGGTTACGACCATAGCATTTCGCACACACACCCTGACGAGCTTCGCAGGTCAGCACCGACCGGATTTCAACCGTTTCGATACTGGTTTCGTCGATAGCTGCGGCAATTTCTTCCGTAATCAACTCACCCGATCCGACGATCTTCAGCGGCTTGCCTTCTTCGTCTTTCGCCAGAGGATCAAACACGTCGTGTACCGTTGTACGACCCAGGATCCGTTCCGATAGCGGTTCAACGATATCTTCGTTGTCTTTCAGCGCCGACACCTGCAGACCACGCAGTGTACCACAATCGTCCTCAACGATAATGACGTCCTGCGCTACGTCGTGCAGACGGCGGGTCAGGTAACCGGCATCGGCCGTTTTCAGAGCCGTATCCGCCAGACCTTTCCGCGCACCGTGCGTCGAGATAAAGTACTCGAGTACGTCGAGACCTTCTTTGAAGTTCGACAGAATCGGGTTTTCGATGATCTCACCAACCGACCCCTGCAGGTTTTTCTGCGGTTTGGCCATCAGACCCCGCATACCACCCAGCTGACGAATCTGCTCACGCGAACCACGGGCTCCCGAATGCATCATCATATAGATCGAGTTGAAACCACCCTGATCGGCTTCGAGTTGCTTCATCAGTGTTTCGGTCAGGCGCGAGTTTACCCGCGTCCAGATATCGATAACCTGGTTGTAGCGTTCGTTTTCCGTAATCAGACCCATCAGGTAGTTATCCCATACACCCTGCACTTCAGCTTTGGCTTCATCAACCAGCCCCTGCTTAGCTTCCGGAATCATCACGTCACTCAGCCCGATTGACAGACCGCCTTTGAAAGCCATCTGGAATCCAAGTTCTTTGATTTCGTCGAGGAACTGAGCGGTACGGGCACCACCCGATATTTTGAAGATCAGCGCAATGATTTGCTGCAGCTTTTTCTTCGTCAGCAACTCGTTGATATAGCCAACTTCTTCTGGTACCGCCTGGTTGAACAACAACCGACCCGCTACCGTGTCGATTACTTTGTATACCATGTCGCCGTTCTCATCCCGGACTCTCACCCGGCATTTGATATTGGCGTGCTTCGATACGCGACCTTCGTTGATACCAATAATAACTTCTTCAGCACCGTAGAAGGTCATGCCTTCGCCCAAGATCGGGTATTCAGGAATGCTCTTCCGGCCTTTCGTAACGTAGTACAGACCAAGTACCATGTCCTGCGACGGTACTGTGATCGGTGCACCATTGGCAGGGTTCAAAATGTTGTGCGACGCCAGCATCAGCAGCGACGCTTCCAGCACGGCTTCCTGTCCCAGCGGTACGTGAACGGCCATCTGGTCACCGTCAAAGTCAGCGTTGAAGGCTGTACAGACGAGTGGGTGCAGTTGGATAGCCTTTCCCTCAATCAGTTTGGGCTGGAACGCCTGAATACCCAGACGGTGCAGCGTTGGAGCCCGGTTCAGCAGAACAGGATGCCCTTTGAGCACGTTTTCCAGAATATCCCAGATAACAGGGTCTTTCCGGTCAACGATCTTCTTCGCCGACTTCACCGTCTTGACGATGCCCCGCTCGATGAGCTTACGGATAACGAACGGCTTGAACAACTCGGCAGCCATATCCTTCGGCAGACCGCACTCGTGCAGTTTAAGCTCAGGCCCAACGACGATAACCGAACGACCTGAATAGTCGACCCGCTTACCGAGCAGGTTTTGCCGGAACCGGCCCTGCTTACCTTTCAGCATGTCAGACAGCGACTTCAGGGCGCGGTTGCCTTCCGAACGCACGGCATTTACTTTCCGCGAGTTGTCGAACAGCGAATCGACAGCTTCCTGCAGCATCCGCTTTTCGTTCCGCAGAATTACTTCCGGCGCTTTGATCTCGATCAGACGCTTCAGACGGTTGTTCCGGATGATAACCCGACGGTACAGGTCGTTCAGGTCAGACGTAGCAAACCGGCCACCATCAAGGGGGACAAGCGGACGCAGTTCGGGCGGAATAACCGGTACCATCTTGATCACCATCCACTCAGGGCGGTTTTCAATACGGCCGTTGGCTTCACGGAACGCTTCCACGACTTTCAGCCGTTTCAGCGCTTCCGCTTTCCGCTGCTGCGACGTGTCGGTAGCCGCAGCGTGACGCAACGAATACGACAGTTCGTCGAGAGCAACGCGCGACAGCAGCATTTCCAGCGATTCAGCACCCATTTTGGCGATGAACTTATTTGGGTCCTTATCGTCCAGGTGCTGATTCGCAGCGGGTAGTTTGTCGATAATATCCAGGTATTCATCCTCAGTCAGGAAGTCGAGCTGGTTGATACCATCTTCGGCTTTCACACCCGGCTGAACGACAACGTACCGTTCGTAATAGATAACCTGGTCGAGCTTCTTCGTAGAAAGCCCCAGCAGGTATCCTATTTTGTTTGGCAGCGAACGGAAATACCAGATATGCGCTACAGGTACCACCAGTTCGATGTGCCCCATACGCTCCCGGCGAACTTTCTTTTCGGTCACTTCTACACCACAACGGTCGCAGATGATGCCTTTGTAGCGGATCCGCTTGTATTTACCGCAATGACACTCCCAGTCTTTCACCGGACCGAAAATGCGCTCGCAGAACAAGCCACCCATTTCGGGTTTGTAGGTCCGGTAATTGATGGTCTCCGGCTGTGTCACCTCGCCGTAGGAACTCTCCAAAATAGACTCCGGCGACGCCAGGCTGATCGTCACGCTCTGGAAGTCGCTATTGAGTTTCTTGTTCTTTTTGAACGACATTGGTTGGAGATTATAGGTTTTAAACGAGCAGTTTGTGGTTTGTCGTTTGTGGTTTGTCGTTAACTGGTGCGAACACTATCAACACCGGAGCAACTACAAACCACGAACAACTAACTACGAACCACTTTACTCTAACGTAATTTCAAGGGCCAGGCCACGTAGCTCGTGAACGAGTACGTTGAATGACTCAGGAATATTCGGCTTCGGTAGGTTTTCACCTTTTACGATAGCTTCGTATGCTTTAGCGCGGCCTACGACATCATCCGATTTTACGGTCAGGATCTCTTGCAGGATGTTCGACGCACCGAAAGCTTCGAGCGCCCATACCTCCATTTCACCAAAGCGCTGACCACCGAACTGCGCCTTACCACCCAGCGGCTGCTGTGTGATGAGCGAGTATGGTCCGATCGAACGGGCGTGCATCTTGTCGTCAACCAGGTGACCCAGTTTCAGCATGTAGATGATACCGACCGTTACTTTCTGATCGAAACGCTCGCCCGTCAGGCCGTTGTACAGATACGTACGGCCAAACGACGGCAGACCGGCCAAATCAAGTTCATCGGCAACCTGCTGCTCAGTAGCCCCGTCGAAGATCGGCGTTGCGTACTTGCGGTCGAGCTTTTGGCCCGCCCAGGCTAGTACGGTTTCATAAATCTGTCCTAGGTTCATCCGGCTAGGTACGCCCAGCGGATTCAGTACGATGTCGACCTTCGTTCCATCTTCAAGGAACGGCAAATCTTCATCCCGTACGATTCGCGCAACGACACCTTTGTTACCGTGACGACCAGCCATTTTATCACCCACTTTCAGCTTACGCTTCTTGGCGATGTATACTTTGGCCAGTTTTACGATGCCTGCTGGCAGTTCGTCACCTACCTCAAGGGTAAATCGCTCCCGCTTGAAACGGCCTGTGATTTCACTCCGGCGATTGTTATAATTCTTCACCAGCGACACCACCATCTCGTTGATCCGCTCATCATCAGTCCAATCGTTCAGATTGAGGTCCGACAACAAGTTGGCTTCTTCCGGTACGGCATAGCTGCTTTCATCGCGGTAGTTGTTCTTGTCAGGGAACAGATTCTCCGTAATGTTCTTACGGCTGAACTTCACACCCTTACTGACAATCTCATCACCGAACTTGTGCTTTACACCAGCACTCGTTTTGCCTTCCAGCAACGTCACCGTTTTATCGATCATCCGGGCGCGGAAGTCATTCAGCTCACGGCCGTACTTCTTCATCAGCACCTTCACCTCTTCTTTGTGCTTACCCCGATCTTCCTTGGCCGGACGCGCAAACAGTTTGGTGTCGATGACGACCCCTTTCAGCGACGGTGGTGCTTTCTTCGAGGCATCTTTCACGTCACCGGCTTTATCGCCGAAGATAGCCCGTAGCAGTTTTTCTTCCGGTGTCGGATCGCTTTCTCCCTTCGGTGTAATCTTACCAATCAGGATATCGCCTTCCTTCACCTCAGTACCGATACGAACGATACCGTTCTCATCGAGGTTACGAACTGTTTCTTCCGATACGTTCGGGATTTCCGAGGTAAGTTCCTCTTCCCCACGCTTCGTATCGCGCACTTCCAGTTCAAACTCTTCAATGTGAATCGACGTGAAAATATCTTCACGAACAACCCGCTCCGAGATCACGATAGCATCCTCGAAGTTGTAACCCTGCCAGGGCATGAACGCCACTTTCATGTTCCGGCCCAGAGCCAGTTCACCTGCTTGAGTCGCATACCCTTCGCAAAGCACATCGCCCTTCTTCACCTTCTGTCCTTTGTAAACAGTCGGCTTGATGTTGATGCATGTATCCTGGTTTGTCCGGCGGAACTTGATCAGGTTGTACGTCTTCACATCCTCATCGAACGTGACAGCCATCTGATCGTCGTTCAGGTTGTAGCGAACCACGATCTTGGTTGAATCAACGAAATCGATAATGCCGTCCGATTCTGCGATAACTAATGTCCGCGAATCGACCGCAACCCGACCTTCCAGACCCGTACCAACGATCGGCGCTTCAGGGCGCAACAGAGGCACCGCCTGACGCTGCATGTTCGAGCCCATCAGTGCCCGGTTAGCATCGTCGTGCTCTAGGAACGGAATCATCGACGCAGCAACCGATACAATCTGGTTCGGAGCAATATCCATGAACGTCACATTACCCGGCTCAGCCATTGGGAAGTCACCTTCGAAACGAGCCTTCAATCGATCGACGTGGAAGTTACCTTTCTTATCGACACCGGCATTAGCCTGCGCGATATAGTGCGTATCTTCTTCTTCGGCCGTCAGGTACATCACCGGCTTCTCCATCGACACCTTCCCGTTTTCAATGATCCGGTACGGCGTTTCGATAAAGCCCATGCTATTGATCTTTGCGTAAACGCAAAGGGACGAAATCAACCCAATGTTCGGCCCTTCCGGTGTCTCGATCGTACACAAACGGCCATAGTGCGTATAGTGTACGTCACGAACTTCAAAGCCAGCCCGCTCCCGCGACAGACCACCGGGCCCCAGTGCCGACATACGACGCTTGTGCGTCACTTCAGCCAGTGGGTTGGTTTGGTCCATAAACTGCGACAACTGGTTTGTTCCGAAGAACGAGTTGATCACCGACGACAACGTACGGGCGTTTATAAGGTCAACGGGTTTGAAATCCTCGTTATCCCGAACGTTCATCCGCTCCTTAATCGTCCGTGCCATCCGCGCCAGACCCACACCGAATTGAGCATACAACTGCTCACCAACGGTACGAACACGCCGATTGCTCAGGTGGTCAATATCATCGACAACAGCTTTTGAATTGATCAGACCAATCAGGTATTTCACGATCGACACAATGTCTTCCGTGGTCAATACTTTCATGTCCAGCGATATTTCCAGATTCAGCTTTTTATTGATCCGGTAACGGCCTACATCACCCAAATCATACCGCTTGTCTGAAAAGAACAGGCTCTGAATGATTTCGCGCGCAGCCTGCTCATCAGGCGCATCGGCGTTGCGCAACTGCCGATAGATTTGCTCAACGGCCTCTTTTTCCGAGTTAGAGCTGTCCTTTTGCAGCGTATTATAAATGATGTTGTAATCGGCCATGTTCATATCCTCCTTGTGCAGGATGACTGACTTTTGGCCCGATTCCAGAATCATATCGATATCGTCGACCGATACAGCTGAGTCGCGCTCCATGAGCACCTCGTTCCGACTGATCGATACCACTTCGCCGGTATCTTCATCGACAAAGTCTTCCGTCCATGTGCGTAATACCCGCGCTGCTAACCGACGGCCAATAGCCTTTTTCAGGTTAGCCTGCGTAGCCGGTACTTCTTCCGACAGACCGAACAGATCAAGAATATCTTTATCCGACCCGAAGCCAATAGCCCGTAACAGCGTCGTTACCGGAAATTTCTTCTTCCGGTCAATGTACGCGTACATGACATTGTTAACGTCCGTCGAGAATTCAATCCAAGACCCTTTGAATGGAATAATCCGGGCCGAATACAGTTTTGTACCGTTAGTGTGCTTACTCATTGAGAAAAACACGCCCGGCGACCGGTGCAGCTGAGAAACAATCACCCGTTCAGCACCGTTAATGACAAACGAGCCTTTTTCGGTCATGTATGGGATGTTCCCCAAAAATACTTCCTGTTCGATCGTCTCGAAATCTTCGTTGTCGGGATCATTATTCGACAGGCGCAGTTTCGCTTTTAGGGGCACCGAATACGTTAAACCACGGTCGATAGACTCATCAACCGAATACTTCGGAGGATCGACTAAATAGTCGATGAACTCCAGTCTGAAGTTCTCGCGGGAGTCAGAGATAGGAAAATTCTCTTGAAACACCTTAAATAAACCTTCCTCCGACCGTTGGTTAGAAGGTGTGTCAAGCTGAAAAAAATCTTTGAAGGATTTGACCTGAATATCCAGAAAATCGGGATATTCAATCACTGGCTGAATCGTCGCAAAATTTTTGCGCGTACTGATTTTCGCGTTTGTAGCCAAGATTGTACTTCGTTTAGTTGCGTAACCGATTCTATGTGAATGTGTTGCGAGGATTTGCTACAGCATTCGAACTGAGCGGCTATTCAAACCCCGGACGTCACCCAGTCCAAGGGGGGATAAATAGACAACGTAAGGCAATAAGAATAAGTTTGTCTTTTGCAAGTGCATAGACAAAAAATCTCTAAGCAGGAAAAGACCAGACATTTTGTCTGGCCTCTCCTACTTAGAGTAATATGTAAGTAAGCAGCTGCTTATTTTACTTCAACTTCAGCACCAGCTTCTTCAAGTTGCTTACGCAGTGATTCAGCTTCGTCTTTAGCTACACCTTCTTTAACCGGCTTCGGCGCGCTGTCGACCAATTCTTTGGCTTCTTTCAGGCCCAGACCCGTCAGGTCTTTAACCAGTTTCACCACGGCCAGCTTAGCAGCACCAGCTGATTTCAGGACAACATCGAACGAAGTCTTTTCAGCAGCGGCTGGAGCAGCATCACCTGCACCTGCACCACCGGCAACCATTACCGGAGCTGCGGCTGCTGGCTCAATACCGTACTCATCTTTCAGAATGGTAGCCAGTTCGTTAACTTCTTTAACCGTCAGGCTTACAAGCTGCTCAGCGAACGCTTTCAAATCTGCCATTGTCGTATTCTAAATTTGATTGTGATACAAGATTGAAAATAACTATCGGATTGATAATTAGGCAACTTCCTCGCGCTCCGACAGCGTCTTGAGGATGCCGGCCAGCTTGTTGCCACCGCCCTGAAGTGCCGAAATGACATTCTTGGCAGGGGATTGCAGCAGGCCAATGATTTCACCAATAAGCTCTTCTTTGCTTTTCAGCGCAATGAGCGTGTCGAGTTGATCAGCCCCGATGAACAGGCTATTGTCAATCGACGCACCCTTCAGTTGAAGCTTATCGCTGGTACGGCGAAACTCCTTGATGAGTTTGGCTGGTGCTTTAGCGTTGTCGGGATGAAACATCACCGCCGACTGCCCTTGCAGCACCGTATCGTTGAAGGGGGTATAATCCGCTTCTAGGGTTTCAAGAGCCTTCTTAATGAAGGTGTTTTTCACCACTTTGTACTCGATCCCCTGCTCAAAGCATTTTCGACGAAGTTCGTTGACTTCGGCTACCGTCATGCCATTGGCTTCCGTGATGTAGAAGAAGGGAGTCGACTGGAACTTACCAGTCAATTCCTCAATAATTGCTCCTTTGTCCTCGCGCTTCATGGCTTATATACCGGCTACTGTGCCTTTGTCAATCGTTACTCCCGGACTCATCGTGCTCGACAGGTTAATCGTCTTTACGTATGTACCCTTGGCCGACGAAGGCTTCAGACGCATCAGTGTAGCGATGATTTCCTGCGCGTTCTCAGCCAGTTTTTCTGGCGTAAACGATACCTTACCAATGCTGGTATGAATGATACCGGTTTTGTCGACTTTGAAATCGATTTTACCAGCCTTCACTTCACGAACGGCCTTGCCCACCTCTGGTGTTACCGTACCCGATTTAGGGTTCGGCATCAAACCACGGGGACCAAGTACTTTACCCAGACGACCAACTTTAGCCATGACGTTCGGCATCGTGATAATCACGTCGATGTCCGTCCAGCCCTGCTCAATCTTCTGAATATAGTCGTCAAGACCGACGTAATCGGCTCCGGCTTCCTTCGCTTCGTTCTCCTTGTCCGGTGTGCAGAGCACCAGGACGCGAACCGTCTTACCTGTACCGTGTGGTAACGTGGCAACGCCCCGTACCATTTGGTCGGCTTTACGCGGATCAACGCCCAACCGGACATCAATGTCCACAGAAGCATCAAACTTCGTGTACGAAATGTCCTTCAGAATCTCGGCTGCCTGCTGGAGCGAGTATTCTTTAGCAACATCGTACTTCGTGAGTGCTTCTTTCTGTTTTTTCGTTAGCTTACCCATTTCTGTGTTTGGTCAGCAAGTCTGTTAGTTCTCAAAGGGGGAGGCACCTGTTACGGTGATACCCATGCTACGGGCCGTTCCCGCTACCTGACGCATTGCCGACTCAACCGTAAAGCAGTTCAGATCGGGCATCTTGGTTTCGGCAATAGTCCGAACCTGATCCCATGATACTGAGCCTACCTTCTTCCGGTTAGGCTGAGCAGAGCCGCCTTTCAGCTTAGCTGCTTCGATCAGCAGGATTGGCGCAGGGGGCGTTTTAATGACGAATTCAAAGGATTTGTCCTTGTAATACGTAATCAAAACCGGCAATACCATGCCCATCTTATCCTGCGTACGGCCATTGAATTGCTTGCAGAATTCCATGATATTCAAACCTTTGGAACCCAGCGCAGGACCGATCGGAGGTGAGGGATTAGCCTGCCCGCCTTTGACTTGCAGCTTTACGTAGCCACCTACTTCTTTTGCCATTGTGGTAATTTAGTTACGACCGCACGGGCGGTCCCTCTGTTGCTTGAGCTATTCAACCGGTTAGTCACATAACTAGTCCGCACGTCTCTCGCATCAAATCAACTCATTGTTGACGGGTCATCTTCTGAGGGAAGCATAAGATGCCACATCTCGGAAGACCAGTTGAATCAACTAGGCTTCCTTCTCTACTTGTGCGTAACTGAGTTCTACCGGAGTATTCCGGCCAAATATTTTCACAACGACGTTCAATTTCTTCCGGTCGTCAAATACTTCTTCTACTGTGCCGATAAATCCACCGAATGGACCATCAACTACTTTTACTGATTCGCCTTTCAGGTATGCTACCGTTGGAGCGGCTACTTCCTGAGCTTCTTCTTCTGCCTTTCCCAGGATGCGCCGAACTTCGGCTTCCCGCAGCGGGACTGGAACCTTAGACGTTGTACCTACCTGTGAGTTACCCAGGAAACCCAACACACCAGGCATATTGAGAATCATGTCAAGGGCACGGTTGTTACCCAGATCAGCCGATATCAGGATATAGCCAGGGAAGAATGACTTTTCCCGAACGCGCTTCTTACCGTTGCGCATTTCGTATACCTTTTCCGCTGGAATCAATACCTGCGGAATGACCTCGTCCAACTTCTGCCGGATTATTTCGTTATCGAGATAAGACTTTATCTTCTTCTCCTGTCCCGAAACGGCCCGGATCACGTACCATTGTATGCCGCTCATAAGAAACTATCGTTAGAGGTTACACGTCTGACAATAAGCCAGCTAGTAACCGGCTTTAGAATGATTGGTAGAAAGCGTTGAGCGCGTTCTCAAACACCAAATCAATCAGCCCGACCATTAGCGCAAAAATCAGCGACGCTACCAGTACCAGCGTTGAACTAGACTGGAGATCACTGAATTTAGGCCAAGTAACGTTGTGCTGAACTTCCTCCCAGGAGGCTTTCAGAAACGAAACAAACTTGTCCATTGTAGAATCAAGATTAGCACGGGTGGAGAGATTCGAACTCCCATCAACGGTTTTGGAGACCGCTATTCTACCCTTGAACTACACCCGTGTATGACCGAGTCGTGCTACTATCTAAAAAAAGTCCGTTACGGGTTGCTTCCGTAACGGACTGCAAAAGTACGGAATTATCTTAAAAAACAAGTGCATCTCTGTGAAGAAATGCACTTGTTTAACGCTAGTACTAATCGAGGATTTCCGTAACCTGACCAGCACCTACGGTACGACCACCTTCGCGGATAGCGAAACGGAGACCTTTTTCCATAGCGATTTTGTTGATCAGCGTTACTTCAATTGTGATGTTGTCGCCGGGCATAACCATTTCTACGCCAGCAGGCAACATGATCTCTCCCGTTACGTCCGTGGTGCGGAAGTAGAACTGGGGACGATATTTGTTAAAGAACGGCGTGTGACGGCCACCTTCTTCTTTCGACAGTACGTAAACCTCAGCTTTGAACTTCATGTGCGGGGTTACCGAACCTGGCTTACAGATTACCATACCACGACGGATATCGGTTTTCTCGATACCACGCAGCAGCAGACCTACATTGTCACCAGCTTCGCCACGGTCCAGAATTTTCCGGAACATTTCAACACCAGTTACAACCGATTTCAGGTTTTCAGCACCCATACCCAAGATCTCAACTGGCTCACCCGAGTTGATAACACCACGCTCGATACGGCCGGTAGCAACCGTACCACGACCCGTGATCGAGAACACGTCTTCGACCGGCATCAGGAACGGCAGATCCGTCTGGCGAGGAGGCAGGGGGATGAAATCATCCACGTTCTGCATCAGGTCTTCAATAGTAGCAACCCATTTTGCATCGCCGTTCAGACCACCAAGAGCCGAACCTTGAATAACAGGAATATTGTCACCATCGAAGTTATAGAAGCTCAGCAGTTCGCGGATCTCCATTTCAACCAGTTCAAGTAGTTCAGGATCGTCGACCATGTCAACTTTGTTCATGAACACAACCAGTTGGGGTACACCTACCTGACGAGCGAGCAGGATGTGCTCACGAGTCTGTGGCATTGGTCCGTCAGTAGCAGCAACCACAAGGATAGCTCCGTCCATCTGAGCGGCACCCGTTACCATGTTTTTCACATAGTCAGCGTGGCCTGGGCAGTCGACGTGCGCGTAGTGACGGTTTGCCGTTGAATATTCAACGTGCGATGTATTGATGGTAATACCGCGCTCTTTTTCTTCAGGAGCGTTATCAATCGATGAAAAGTCCCGAACTGCGGCTAGACCCTTTTCGGCCAGCACTTTCGTAATGGCAGCCGTCAGCGTCGTTTTACCGTGGTCAACGTGACCAATCGTACCGATGTTTACGTGCGGTTTCGAGCGGTCAAAATTCTCTTTTGCCATGTTTTTAAAACGCTATTGTGAACTGTTGTTTGTTTTTGGATGAACTCGCTAGACGTCAATTAAGCCGGACGAGATCAAGTCCAATTGAGACTGACACCGTTTCGGCCTAAACCGCACGGGCGGCTTCAATTTAAAAAAGACCTCCGAGGAAGTCTTGAGCCGTTACGGGGACTTGAACCCCGGACCTCTTCCTTACCAAGGAAGTGCTCTACCGCTGAGCTATAACGGCTTGTAGAAAAGCTATGAAGTTTTACAGTTACAAAGTCATAAAGTTATGTGGGTATCAGCAGAACTTTATAACGCTTTAACTATACAACTTCTTAACTTGATTTTCTGGAGCGGAAGACGGGTCTCGAACCCGCAACCTATAGCTTGGAAGGCTATCGCTCTACCAATTGAGCTACTTCCGCAAAAAAAAGTTATACAGTTTTAGAGTTACCCGGTTGCAAAGTCGACCCGTGTGCGCGTAAACTTTTCAACCAACAAACTATAGAACTTTATAACTTTCTGTGGTGGGGAGTGGAGGATTCGAACCTCCGAAGGCGTACGCCAGCAGATTTACAGTCTGATCCATTTGGCCACTCTGGAAACTCCCCAAAAGACACTTACAAAGAACGATTCCTGCCCCGTTTCCGGTTTGGAGTTGCAAAACTACACGCTTTTATCGTGTTGTCAACACGTATCTTAAAAATAATTCCTTTCGCCCGTTCTACTTGCTGAGCAGTTCTGTCAGCGTCGATCCATCGGGATACGTTATTTCGCTGATACGCCAGCGGCCGGCAAGCTGATTTAACTCCAGTTTGATCTCTTTCTTACTGCCGTTCTCCTCAAATGTCGTGTAAACGACTGCTCGGCTACCACCCACGGCTGCTGGCTCAACCCACGCTTTTTTGATCTTGTTGTCTGGAGCGTTGAACAGCAGGTCTTTTTTGACGACAGTCTTGCCGTTCCATATTCGGGCGGCAGTTTCTTTGGTAAAAAACTGTTCGACCAGGGCCCGATCGGTTGTCGTACGAAACGGGTTGTCAGTTTTTTGATGCTCGAAATACAAGGCACGTACAAGCCGGTCGGCAGCTGAACGAGGAGCGTCGGGACCCGGGCGTTTGGCCAGGCTAGAGGCACTGTCTGGCACAGTCGTAGCTTCGCTGGCAACGTCCTGCTGTTTTGGCTTCGATTGGCAACCGATCAGGATTAAGAAAACAGCGACGAGAAAAAGGATGGTCTTCATCAGTTAGGGGGATTGCGTTAGTCGGGCAAACGTACAATGTCGATCATCAATAAGCCGCACCTGTGCTGACAAGTGCGGCTTATTGATGATTGAGCGCTTAGCTTACTACCACACTTTGATACGCTCCTCCGGCTTTTTGTACATTGTGTTGCCGGGCTGTACGTTGAATGCCTGGTACCAGGCATCAATATTTGACAGGGGGCCGTTGCAGCGGTACATACCCGGTGCGTGTGGGTCGGTGAGTATCTGCTGCGCCTGCGTTTCAGGTAGCATATTCACCCGCCATACCTGCGCCCACGACAGGAAGAATCGCTGATCGGGTGTGAAGCCATCGATAGCGGCTTTTTTACCCGTTGCTTTACCCTGAGCGGTCTTCTTAAACGCGTCGTAGGCAATGGCTAGTCCACCAAGATCGGCCAGATTTTCGCCGAGTGTCAGCTGGCCGTTGACTTTAAGCGTATCAAGTACCTTGAAGCCGAAAAACTGTTCCTTGACCTGATCGGCCCGTTTCTTGAAATTGTCGGCGTCGTCCTTCGTCCACCAGTCGCGCAGTGTCCCATCGGCGTCGTACTGTCGGCCGGAATCGTCGAAGCCATGGGTCATTTCGTGACCGATTACGGCACCGATACCACCGTAGTTAACGGCATCGTCGGCGTCGAAGTCGAAGAAAGGAAATTGAAGTATGGCTGCGGGGAAAGCGATTTCGTTATTGACTGGGCTGTAATAGGCATTTACCGTCGGTGGTGTCATGCTCCATTCCGTTTTATCGACGGGCTTACCCAACCGGTTGACCATGTAGTTGTAACGCCATTTACTAACCGACTTTACGTTACCGTAGAAATCATTCCGCGTTACCGTCACACCGTCGTAGTTCTTCCACTTGTCGGGGTAGCCAATTTTGCGCTTGAATGAGGTCAGTTTGTTGAGCGCCCGCTTCTTGGTTTCTTCGCTCATCCAGTCGAGTCTTTTGATGTGCTCTTTGTAGGACGCTTCCAGGTTGTCGACCAGCGTCAGCATGCGCTGCTTGGCTTCTGGCTTGAAATACGTCTGCACGTAAAGTTGCCCGAGCAAATCGCCCAATGACCCGTCGATCAGCCCACTGATCCGTTCCCAGCGCGGAGTCTGTACCTTCTGCCCTGTCAGCACCCGGGAAAAAGCGAAGTTCTGTTTGACGAACGCATCGCTCAGGTAAGGCGCGCCATCTTTCACGATGTTCCAGCGCATATACGTGCGTAAGTCTTCGATGGGTGTGGCCGTAACCAGACTGTCGAGTGATTTGTAGAAGGCCGGACTTTGTACCAGTACCGTATCCTGACCTTTGATGCCGAATTTGATTAGCTGATCGGCCCAGTTGATACCGGGTGTCTGCTGACTGAAGTTGGCAACAGTCAGTTTGTTGTACGTTTTGTACGGATCACGCATCTCGACCCGTGCCATCTGTGCTTTTGCCAGCGCCGTTTCCAGACGCAGTACCACGTCAGCATCCTGTGATGCCTGCGTGGGTTCTTCGCCAATCAGGCCAAACATTTTCGTGACGTTATCACGGTAGGCATCGCGGACTTTCTGGCTACGACTATCGTTTTTGAGGTAATAGTCACGATCGGGGAGCGAGGTACCGCCCTGCCCAAACGACGGCAGGTATTTGGTAACGTTCTTACGATCCTGGGTGACGCCGAAGCCAAACAGCATCCCGTTGCCCTGCATCCGCTGATAAGCCAGCTCGTCGAAGAACGCAGCCTTGTTGTTGACTTTCTCGACGCGGGCCAGTTCGGGTTTGATTGGCTCGAATCCGCGCTGATCGATGGTCGCAGTATCCATACCACTCGTGTAGAAGTCGCCAACCATCTGATAGAGTCGCCCCTTGGTGGTTGTCTTAGACGCGTCTTCCAGCAGCGTTTTCATAGCCCCCACGCTTTTATCACGTAGTTCGTTGAAGCTGCCCCACGACGTTTTCGAGGCCGGAATTTCGTTTGTCTTCAGCCAGTTGCCATTGGCGTACAGGTAAAAATTGTCACCCGGCTTAACGGACATGTCCATGTTCTGCGGGTCGATGAACTTCCGGGGGGCGGCTGGGGCCACAGCGGACGTTCTTTTGACCGGCGGCACAATCATGTGGGCCATTGCGCCAACTGATTGCAGAGCGAGGGCCGCGAGAGCCAGTTTTGTTAGTTGATGAGTCATGTAGTACACCGTGATTTCGTAACGTGTAAGGGGATCAAATTTACAGATAATTTAATTTCTCCGTACAAACAAAAAGCGCAGCCAACTGACTGCGCTTCCTACGATATACCAAATGTTTGACCAGTTATCGACCTGCCAGCGGTGCTTGATGAGCGCGGGAATACGTGCCGGATTTGTATTGGTCGAACGGTTCCTTCTGATGATTGTCACCTCCGAAATAAGTAATGATCTGGTGAAACAAACGCGGCTCCAGATACCCGGGAATCGGCTGAATCAGGTTAAATTTCTCATCCATAAACACCGTCGTTGGGTAGCTCATCTGATTTTTGAGCAGGGCAGCCGCCAATTCATGTACCCCCCGGCTCCCCCCACTAACGTATTTGAACGTTTGCTTGCCCAGCACAACGTCGCCTGTTTGCTCGGCGTTGAAGCGGACGGCGTAATAATTAGCATTGATGTAATCGACGATGGCGGGTTTCGAGAACGTTTCACGATCCATCACCTTACACCAGCCGCACCAGTCAGTGTATACGTCGATGACGAATTTGCGGGGCTGCTTCTGGGTTAGCGCGTACGCTTCCTGCACCGTCAGCCACTTAATGTGTCTGGGCTCGGTCTTAATGGAGACTGGCTTACTGGCGGGCGCAGGAAGCCGGAATGCACAAATGGTAAACAGGCCCAGTGCGGCAGCGAAAAACAGGATACGGTTCATAGTTGGCAGGCGCGTCTGTTCAGCGGAATTAGTCTTTACCCTGTAACGCTTGACTACGCATAAAATTAGTGGTTACTCAAATTTTGACCGCCCGCAGCACATCACGCTTATGCCGTGGTCCTGAGTGCTTTTCAACCTTCAGACCGCCCGCCCGCATAGCCCGCTGGACGATACTTTTCGAGCAGTAGGTTGTCAACAATCCACCTGGCAACAAGAACCCCGCCAGTTTAGTAAATATGGCGGCCTCCCAGAGTTCGGGCTGTGACGTCGGCGAAAAAGCATCGAAATAAATCAGGTGGAAGCGGTGATCCGTGTCGAAATCCTGTAGCCGGGTCTGGCGTTTTTCCAGGGTGAAGTATGGTGTGATAGATACGACTTGATTCCAGGGCGCTTCATGCAGAGCATTCAGGTAGCTGGTCCCTAACAGCTGATCGAAGTTTAATTGTCGGACTTCCGCTGCGGGTACAGGATCGGTGTCGATTGCTACGTAATGCACTAGGCGCTGATGCTCTCCGGCTTCGCGGATCGTCAGCAGTGCGTTCAGACCGGACCCAAAACCCATTTCAAACAACTCGATCTGTTCGGTGGGAAATCGCTCGAAAGCGGGTAGTAGTCCCAGTTCAACATATACCCGCTGCGATTCCTGTCGGGCTCCGTAGACGGAATGATAGCTTTTTTCCAGATCGCCGTTCACCAGCGTGTGCGATCCGTCGGCTGTCAACACCACCCGAATAGTTGTACTCATATCCTTATTTTTTCGGCTACTTTTGCAGTATACAACCTCACAGCCGTATCTATGATTCAACGCGTTCAAAGCATATTTTTAGTACTTATTACCATTTGCATGGTTGTGGCGCTGGCGAACCCGATCTGGGTAAAGTCGGGTAAGCAGTTGCCAGAAATGGCGCAGCTGACGGCGCTGGAATACAGTCAGCAACAGGCCGTCGCTCCGCAGGCAGGCCTGCCCCAGCAACTGGCCCCTACAACGGCTGTTACGCCAGTCTGGTACCTGGCCCTGCTGATTGCCATTGTTGGCGTCGTATCCTTATACGCCCTTTTTCAGTATCGGAATCGCCTGACGCAAACGGCCCTGTGCGCCGTGAATGCCATTATGCTGACGGCGATCATGGGTATCGTACTATATCGTACGCTTTACATGGGCAAGAGTTACGGTAGCCCCGGCGATCAGGGAGACTACCTGCCGGGCTTCTATGCGCTGATTGCTGCGCTGATTTTCAATGCGCTGGCAAACCGTTTTATCCGGCGTGACGAAAAGCTGGTGCGCGGAGCCGACCGGCTGCGGTAAGCCAGTTCGCCCTATTTTCCAGACCGGCCCGGTTTATACCGTTGGCCGGTCTTTCTTTTGGTACTGAGCCACCCAGCGATACATCAGCAAATACACGACGAGCGTCGAGACGGTGCCGACTATCGATCCGGCGTACGCATCTTCGACAAAATGCTGAAACAGGTACACCCGCGAGTAGCCCGTCATGGCCGCTAGAAGCAGAAAAAACCAGCCCCGCCCCTTTCGTTGGTCAACCAGCGCCATCATGCCAAACAGCGCAAAGGCCGACGTGGTGTGCCCCGATGGGAAGCTGTTGTAGCTGTGAATGTCCAGCCCCTTGATAATATGGTATTGATAGGTCGAATGCTCGAACATTTTCAGCGGCCGCACCGAACTGGGAAACACAACCAGTTTAAGGAATAACGACACCAGCGATGACAGTGCAAAACTGGCGAAGGCCATGGCCCCAATCCGTCGGTTGTTGATCGTTAGCAACAGGCAGACGAAAACAAAAAAAACACCATCGCCGAGGTACGTAGCGTACGGAAAAATCTGATCGGCCGTGAGGCTGTTCCGCACGTTGACCCATTGCATCAGCTGCTCCTGCGAATGCGTAAGCTGTAGTATGCCGACCACAAGCAACAGCAGGGCATAGGGCAGAAAAAACAGGTAATTGGACCGGATAAGCCGACTAAGCATTAGTTCGATGAATTGGCTGGTGTGGCCCGTTCGACGGTGATACCAACGCTCTGCACGTTCAGTAAAGGGTCCTGCCGCATGTACTGCCGGATTTGCACGGTGTATTTACCCGGTTTGGGAAACCGGTAATTCCGCTTGAACAGAAACTTGTGATCGAATAAGTCACCCAACCCGTCGCCGTTCGGCTTACCCGTTTTGGGGTCCATCAGGATCAGCTCGTCCAGCTTCGATTCGATTTCTTTGCCCGAACTATCGCGCAGGTAGCGAGTCAGGTATAGGTTATAGTAGCCGTACGACAGGTTGTTGCGCAGATTATAATACAGGTTGTACGGAACCGATGCGTCTTTGATATCGAACGTAAACGAGGGTGCATTTTTGATGTACCATTTCTCGTCGCTGATGTCGGTATATTCCTTAAAAACAGCGTTGGAATCGCAGCCGGTCAGTAGCCCCGTCAACAGCAGTAGTAGCAGACCCGTTTGTTTCATAAATCGATGCAGGCGAACAGACAAAGCTACGACAGGCAGCGAAGGGTGCCAAGCGGCAAAAAAACTACGACAATAGTTTGCGAACGACATTACTAGTTATACCTTTGATTTATGGAGAAATTGACCGCTAAAGAAGAGGAAGTCATGCAGGTGCTGTGGAAGCTGGAGCAGGCTTACGTGAAAGATATGGTACCGCTTTTTACTAACCCGCCCCTGCACTACAACACGGTGTCGACGATCATCCGCAATCTGGAAGAAAAAGGGTATGTAGGCCACAAAGCTTTCGGCAATACCCATGAATACTACCCCATCATTTCGAAAGAATTTTACCAAAATCGCTTTGTCCTGAAAAAAGTAGTGGGCGACTACTTCGATAATTCGTACAAAAATCTAGTCAGTTATTTTGCTGAGAATGAGAAGATTTCAGCCGAAGAACTGCGCGAAATTTTAGCCCTCATCGAGCAAAAAAAGTAAATAGCATCGCTTCACCACCTCTACCTCATCTGTACAACGATGGAAACGCTGCGTTATGTGTTGCTGGCCAATGGCCTGCTGGTCGTGGTGAGTGTAGCGTTTTATCTGCTCCTCCGGCGCGAAACGTTTTTTCAAATCAACCGCCTAATGCTCTGGCTGGGCATTTTGTCGGTGCTGATTTTACCAGCCCTGCAATTTCCCGACTGGCGTCCGCAGCGGGTCCGGTTTGCCATGCAGCATACGGCGCAGGTAATTGCGCCGAAAGTGCTCCCCCCGGCACCGATTCACCCGACCGTTACCATCACATTCCCGAACGGTCGCGCTTACCCGGTCGCACCCATCCGCCGACTGGCGCGTTTCGGCTGGTCGTGGCAACTGGCCCTTATTGGCATCTACGTGGTTGGGGTACTTTTATTGGCTGGGCGTTTTGGGCTTCAATTATTGTCGATCTGGCGGCTTATCCGGCGTTCGGATCGGGAGCGGTTCGATGCGTTTACACTGGTAACAAATCCGTTGGTTAGCGCTCCGTTTTCGTTTCTCCGTTGGGTAGTGCTCAACCCAGCCCGCCATACAGGCGATGAACTGGATCAAATTCTACGGCACGAGCGCGTTCATGTCCGGCAGCGACATAGCCTGGATATGCTTATGGCAGAAGGTGTCTGCATTGTATTCTGGCTAAACCCGGCCGCGTACCTCTTCCGCCGACTTGTCCACCAGACGCTCGAATTCTGCGCCGATCAGGCTGTTCTGGCTGAAGGAATCGACGCCAGAACGTACCAGTACAATCTGCTCAAAGTGAGTATGGCGTCGGGGTCATTACCGATTACAAACTCATTCAGCGCGTCGCAACTCCACGACCGAATTCGGATGATAAACCGGCAGCGGTCGCGCTGGTTTCACGCGCTCAAATACCCCGTTGTCATGGTCCTGAGCCTGTCTGTTGTCACTGCTTTTGCACGGCACAAGGCGGAGCAAATGGCGACACAAGTGGCAGTTCCCGTAGCGCAGTCTGTTAGGGTATCGCCCGCAGACGTGATTACTGCATCTGAGCATGTGCTATCCTCACCAATTCCGAGCAATACAGAGCGCACAAGCGTAATTGCAAAAACTTTAGTCCGTTCGGTTGGATTGGCCACTGTCAATCCAACCGAAAAAATAACCCCTGCCGATTCTGCTCAAGCCAGCCAGTCACGTCTTGTTGTTTACAGGGATAACGTTTTATACTGGATCATCACGCCAAAGACGTCACTGGAAGATCTTAGTGGACTACAACACGAATTAAATAAACACAATCATAAGCTTCAGCTTCGCCAGATAAAATACGATCCGTCTTTCTCCTATATCGACCAGATTGACGTCACCATTGCCAAAATCGGCGGTGGATCAGCGAGTAGCTGTGATACGACTACTGATGGTAAAAAGCCAATCACAACCATAGCTGGCTATGTGTTGATTGGCCCCTTTGATAAAAGCAGAGGTATAGGTTCCATAAATGATGTATCCCGATCGTTTCCCATGGTACTCCGGCGTACCTCAACAAGCGATGAGGCAGCAATAATTAGGTCTGTTAGTTATCCCAGTCTAGAGTTAATCATCTATCAAGCCCCGTGGAAAATTCCCTCTTTAAGTGGTACCTCCACTCGGTTCGACCGGGCTTATTTCGACAACAAATCAACCAGGGGGAGCGGTGTTCTGGTAAAATCAGATGGATCACTGGCCATTGACGACGACAGCAAAACAGCGACGATCTACATCAACAACGAAACCGTCGATGCTAATGCGGTCGGGCTGTGGACAGTCGATAAGTTATACGCCGTCGTTAAGAAGACGAAATACGACTCCGTTAGTAAGCGTGTGGCAACTGTCGCGTTGCTTCTGTACATGATAGACAAATAGCCAATGTACACGTTTACCAACCGCTTTACGGGCCCCGGTTTGCGACAACGGATTCAGATGATGAACCGGCAACGATCAGGCCCATTTACGCCAGTTCGGTACATACTTTGGCTCGGTGCAGTTGGGCTTGTTATTATGGCTTGTCGGCACACGGGCGATCAATCGCCCGACGATTTTGTCCGGTATGCAAACTCATTACCCGCCACCAGCCCAACCCGGGCGCTGGTAGCCAAACTGGAAGACACGGGTTTCTGGTATCGGCACATGGCTTTGTTTACCAACAAACGCGGTACCGAGGTGACATACGGCGAACCGATTCTAATCGCGCTGAAACAGGGTAAATTACAGTTATCACCCGATCATTTGTGGGACACCGCCATTTTCGTCGATGGCAAAAAAACAACGCCCGAATCCATAGCGAAACTATCACCGGAACAGGTCAGCGAACTTTTTCTGATGCACCAGTTCGAGAACATGCGGGGAGCCGACCACAAAGCACTTCCTTATCAACTGATGATCGAAACGAATGATAAGCCGGTACCAGCAAATCTGAAACGACAGACGTTTTTTACGTTGTTACAGGCTGCGGGTCTGTCCGCTCACCCCATGGGTAGCTCGCATTTATTTTCGATGAATCAGTTACTCGAGGCCACGTTCTTTCACAATAAAGACGCGCTGGTTGAGCGGACGAAAACCAATTACCTGAAAATGTACGACGAGTTTATTCCTGTAACGGAGGTGTTTGTCAATAATCTCCGCTCGACGCCAGCCGATGTCGCCACCATACACGTGCGTGAAGTGGCCCGGTTACGTACGGTCGAACGGCCATTCACCAGTTGGTTTCGGCCTGTCAATCCAGCATCCCGTTATGTCTTGTTTGTTCAAACAGAACCCAGGCGGGCCAAACGTGATAGCAGTTTCTACGTATTCAGTCCCTTCTACACCGGCGACTTCTAGCGTCCGTGCCGATCCGTCCGAACCATTAAACCGAACGGTATAATTCTGGTCAAAGAAGCGTTCATCCAGTAACGTAAATCCAACGAATGAAACGGCTCGCTTTTTCGATTCTATTATTTACACTTTCGGCTATCCGGGTAATTGGTGCGCCGATAGAAGATCGGGTTACCACGGACTCAATCCCTGTTGACAAGACGAAACAAGCGGTTCAGTCGCCGTACAAACAAGCGCCAGTGCCGATCATCATGCCCGGTACGCATCTGAACCCGGCTTTTCGGTCGCTGGCAAAACAGGACCCGGCGGTCAGGCAAGCGGCTCCCGGCTGGTTGCGTGCCCAGACAAAGGGCGACCCGACCTATATTCTGGATGGTAAGGTGGCTACGATCAACCAGATCAAGCGGTTAAAGCAGGCGGATGTTGCCTCGGTCACCACCCTCGACAGTAGTAGAGCAACGGCACTGTATGGGCCAAACGCGAAGCAGGGCCTACTGCTTATCACCACCAAAGCAGGGCTTTAAAAGGCAGAGGGGACAATCTTGCCGGCCTGATAAGCGCTGACAAAATTGTCCCCTCTCTTCTCAAATCAATCCCACTAGGCGTTGTCGTTACCTTCGGATTTAGGCGCAGTGCCGGTTGGGGCACCATTTCCTTTCGGCTTCTTCTTTTTCTTCCTCGCACTGCTGCTACGCGTAGCATACTTTGCGTCGAGCTTTTGCAGATCACTGTTCAGCGCAGCCGCTTTAACGGGTTCTTTATCACCGATCGGCGTCAGTACTTCGAACGACTCAGGAATTATACCCCGCTTGTTGAGTTCCAGGATTTCCAGAACACGACCGATCGCGAGCGGATGCCACGTGCTTTCCGAGCTGTAACCGAACCACATTAGCTTGCGGAAAATGTCTGTTTTCTGAAGCCAGGCCCGGCCTTTCTGCGTTTCGAGCGGCTTATCAATCGCCGGCACATCGCGCAGGGCGTCCATGTATGTGTCTAATTCGTAGTTCAGACAGCACTTCAACCGGCCACACTGCCCCGACAGTTTAGCCGGGTTGAGCGATAGATTCTGGTACCGTGCGGCCGACGTGGCGATGTTTTTGAAGTCGGTAAGCCAGGTCGAGCAGCAAAGCTCACGGCCGCACGAACCGATCCCGCCCAGCCGCCCGGCTTCCTGCCGCAGACTGATCTGCCGCATCTCTATCCTGGCTTTAAACTCACCCGCCAGCATCTTGATCAACTCCCGAAAATCGACCCGCTCTTCTGATGAATAGAAAAACGTCGCCTTCGTATTGTCGGATTGAAACTCTACGTCGGAGAGTTTCATGTTGAGTTTCAGTTCGCGGATAATTTCGCGGGCGCGGTAGAGGGCTGGCAGATCCCGAAGCATAGCCTGCTCATGGCGGTCCATGTCTTTCGGCGTCGCGATCCGGTGAATAACCTTCGTATCGTCGTTAATTTTGACCGCCCGCTTTTTCACCTGCAACCGCACCAGTTCACCCTGCAGCGATACCGAGCCAATGTGGAAGCCCGACTGCATCTCGACCACAACATAGTCGCCCGTGGTCAGATCGAGCTGATGAACGTTCCGGTAATACTCTTTACGGCCACCTTTGAATTTTACTTCGACAACGTCGTATTTCTTGGGACCGGGCATGGCGATGTCGCTCAGCCAGTCGAACGAATTCAATTTATTGCAACCGCCTGTGCTACATCCACCGGCGGAGCCGCAACCGGCTGTCTTTTCGCCCGGTTTGTCGGCGGCTCCGCGCTGGGTTCCACACCCGCCGGTTGCACACGATTTGCATGACATAATTTTTATAGTTGTAGTGTCGTAACGTTATATGGTTGTGAAGTTGGCTAACGCGTTACAATACCGGCGAAGCCAACTTTACAACCATATAACGTTACGACTTTATAACGTCGCTCTAGTCAGAATACCGGATCAGGTCAAGCCCGATGTCTTTGCGGTATTGTTTTCCCTCAAACTGAACACGCCGGGCCGCTTCCTGCGACTTTCTGATGGCGTTTTCAAGCGAGTTGGCCTGGGCCGTGAGGGCCAGTACCCGCCCGCCGTTGGTCAGAATCTGACCGTCCTGCGCTTTTGTGCCCGCGTGAAATGCAGTCACATCTTCTAAACGCTCCAAGTCCGAAATGATTTTATCCGTTTCGTACGCATCGGGATAGCCACCCGATACCACGACCGTCGTTACGGCTGTTTGAAGCGACACTTGTAAGCTTATCGTATCGAGTTCACCCCGACCAGTGGCCAGCATCAACTCGGCAAAATCAGTTTGAATGCGCGGCAGTACAACCTCCGTTTCAGGGTCCCCCATCCGGGCATTGTACTCGATCACGTACGGTTCACCGTTGACTTTCATCAACCCGATGAAAATAAACCCCCGGTACTGAATACCGTCCTGTTGTAAGCCAGTCAGCGTTGGTTTGACGACTTTCTCCTCGACTTTTTCCAGAAACGATTTTGTCGCAAACACTACCGGCGATACGGCTCCCATACCCCCCGTGTTCGGTCCCGTATCGCCTTCGCCAATACGCTTGTAGTCTTTCGCTTCGGGCAGAATTTTGTAATTCACACCATCCGACAAGACGAAAACCGACAGTTCGATACCACGCAGAAACTGCTCGATAACGACCTTGCTTCCCGCCGATCCAAATCGCCCATTGCTGAGCATATCGGTCAGCGTCTGTTTGGCTTCGGCAACGGTTTCAGCGATGATAACGCCTTTACCAGCTGCCAGTCCGTCGGCTTTCAATACAACAGGCAGCGAATGGCTATCCAGGTACGTTAGTCCGTCGGCCAGCGTATCAGCGGTAAATGTCTGCGACGCGGCCGTGGGGATACCGTGTCGCGCCATAAACTGCTTGGAAAAATCTTTGCTGCCTTCCAGTTGCGCGCCTTCGGCATCCGGCCCTACGATGGGCAGGTTTTGCAAACCGGGTTGCTGGCGAATGTAATCGACAACGCCCTTGACGAGTGGCTCTTCCGGCCCAACAATCAGCAAGTCAATGTTTTGGCTTCGGATCAGGTCGGCGATTGCCGGAAAATCAGTGGCTGATACGGGGACATTAGTGGCGACCTGCGCCGTTCCGGCATTACCCGGTGCTACCAGCAGTGTGTCGCAAAGCGGACTCTGTACCAACTTCCACGCAAACGCGTGTTCCCGGCCACCGGAGCCTAGTAAAAGTATATTCATTACTCCAGAATTCGTCAGTTTGTGGGGTTAGTCACACGGCCCAGTGGGGCCTCGACCTGACTTAGTTAGCTACTTCCGACAGGAACTTGATGCGCATCAGCCGCAGATCCTGCTCGGTAAAATCATCGCCCCCAAACTGCGTCATCGCAACGGCGATATTGTCAGTTTCGGCGCTCATAAAGTATTCATAAATCTCATCCTGACGATCCTCGTCCATTACCTGGTTGATGTAATAATCGAGGTTCAGCCGTGTACCGGAGTAGCAGATGTGTTCGATTTCCTCCATCAAATCTTCCATCGACAGCGCCTTTGACTCGGCAATCTCATCAAGATCAATCTTCCGGTCAACCTGCTGGATGATGTAGATTTTGACCTTCGACTTGTTGACCATCGACTTGATGACCACGTCCTTGTCTGTTTCGATATCGTTGTCGGCGACGTATTTAGCGATCAGCTCGATAAACGGCTTGCCAAATTTCTGCACCTTACCCAGTCCAACGCCGTTGACCTGCGCCATTTCTTCCCGCGTAGTGGGATACGTCGTGGCCATTTCTTCCATCGACGGATCCTGGAAGATAACGTAGGGGGGCAGGTTCTTTTCTTTCGCGACCTTCTTGCGGAGCGCCTTCAGCAGACCCAGCAATTCCTGATCGTAGGCGGCCCCGCCCGACGTTGGCGCATTGTCCTTGTCGTCGTCTTCCTCGGTGGCTACCTGATCGTAATTGTGGTCTTTCGCCAGCGTCAGCGGATACGGATCTTCGATGTAATTGAGCCCCCGCTGCGTCAGCTTTAGAATACCATAATTATCGACGTCCTTCTCCAGATACCCGTAAATGGTGATCTGCTTGATAAGCGAGCACCAGAATTCGGCGGTTTCGTTGTACTCCCGGCCCTTGCCATATACATCGAGCCGATCGTGTTCGTAGCTCGTTACGTACTGATTCGAGGTGGCCGTTAGTACATCACTCAAATGAGCCACATCGAACCGCTGATCGGTTTGCAGCACGGTTTGCAGGGCCAGTACAACCTCGCTCTGCACTTTAAACGTCGGCGAGGGCTTGACACAGTTGTCGCAGAAGCCGCAGTCTTTTTCCAGGTATTCGCCGAAATAACCCAGCAATTGCCGACGTCGGCAGACGCCCAGGTTGGCGTACGATACCATTTCGCCCAGCAGGTGCTTGGCGTTGTCGCGCTCGGTTACTGATTTGTCTTTGTTGAATTTTTCCAGCTTTTGAATGTCATCGTAGCTGTAAAACATGACGCAGTTACCTTCCAGCCCATCACGCCCGGCCCGGCCCGTTTCCTGGTAGTATCCTTCGAGTGATTTGGGGGCGTCGTAGTGAATCACAAAACGCACATCGGGCTTGTCGATGCCCATCCCGAAGGCGATTGTCGCGCAGACTACGTCGACGTCTTCGTTCAGGAACGCGTCCTGATTGTGCATTCGGGTCTGGGGGTCCAGACCAGCGTGGTAAGGCAACGCTTTCACGTCGTTGACCCGCAGCAGTTCAGCGATCTCCTCAACCGTCTTGCGGCTCAGGCAATAAATAATGCCCGACTTGCCTTTGTTCTGCTTGACGTATTTGATAAGCTGCTTCTTGGCGTCAACCTTCGGCTTGATTTCGTAGTAAAGATTCTTTCGATTGAATGATGTTTTGTAGAGGTCAGCCTCCTCCATCTGGAGGTTTTTTTGAATATCCTGCTGCACTTTTGGCGTAGCGGTTGCCGTCAGGGCGATGACGGGCAGGTTACCGATATTGTCGACAATACCCCGGATCTTGCGGTACTCCGGACGGAAGTCATGCCCCCACTCCGAAATACAGTGCGCTTCATCGATAGCGACGAACGAAATATTGGCCTTCTTCAAAAAGTCCAAATTTTCTTCTTTCGTCAGCGACTCCGGCGCGATGTATAATAGCTTGAGCGTACCGTTCAGCGTGTCGCGTTTAACGCGGTTCATTTCTGTTTTCGACAGTGTCGAATTTAGAAACTGCGCATTGATACCAAATGCATTTAGTTGGTCGACCTGATTCTTCATCAGGGCAATGAGGGGTGAAATCACCACGGCAGTGCCCTCACTAACAATAGCAGGCAATTGATAGCAGAGCGATTTACCGGCTCCGGTCGGCATAATTACAAATGTGTTACGCCCAGACAGGATACTATGAATAATCGCTTCCTGATCGCCCCGGAACTGATTATAGCCAAAGATTTCCTTTAGGCGTTCCCTGATAGTCGTATGGACTGTCTGATCAACCTGCATCATTCTACAAATCGTACAAAAGTTACTTTACGCTAATTCGCTTGCGTATCTTTGCTTTTACTGATAGCGAATATACAGAGCAAACTATTCTTCATCGCGATAACGACCGTTGAAAGTACTAAAAAATCCCAAAAATACGGCACGTGCGGTAATGCTTGCCGAAGCCGAAGCCATACGGCAGGCCGTCGATCTGCTCGATGACCAGTTCGAAACCGTTGTCCGGACGATCCTGAATGCAACCGGCCGGGTGGTGGTGAGTGGCGTGGGTAAAAGCGCCCTTATAGGGCAGAAAATCGTGGCGACGCTCAATTCAACGGGTACGCCTGCTCTGTTTATGCACGCAGCCGACGCCATTCACGGCGATCTGGGCATGATACAGGACAACGACGTAGCCCTGATACTGTCGAAAAGCGGCAATACGGCCGAGATAAAGGTGCTGGTGCCCCTGCTCCGACGCACGGCGGTGCCGTTGATCGCCATGGTCAGCGACCGCGAATCCTACCTGGCCCGACAGTCTGATTACATTCTTCACGCGTATTGTGCCTGCGAAGCCGACCCCCTTGATCTGGCACCCACCACCAGCACAACGGTCGCCCTGGCGCTGGGCGACGCCTTGGCTGTATCGCTGCTGGAAGCCCGCGACTTTACACGCAGCGATTTCGCGCGCTACCACCCCGGCGGGTCGCTGGGCAAGAAACTCTATCTGAAAGTAGCCGATATATTTCCCCACAATCAGTGCCCATGTGTATCGCCGGAAACGGCAGTGAAGGAGGTAATCTTCACGATTTCGGCGAATCGGCTGGGGGCAACGGCGGTGGTCGATACTGATAATAAACTACGCGGTATCATAACAGACGGCGATATCCGGCGAATGGCCTACGAGCACGATTCGTTTCTTGATTTGCACGCCCAGGATGTGATGACTCCAGCCCCTGTCTGTGTCAGCCCCGACGATTATGCCGTACTGGCTCTGCAGATTATGCAGGACCGGAATATCACGCAGTTAATCGTAGCGGATGATAATCAGGTAAAAGGATTCGTCCATCTCCATGACCTGTTACGCGAAGGCCTGGTGTGATAAATTAGGACGCTGCATCTATTTGGGCATATGGTGGCTGAAGTGCGTGCCAATCCACAACATATCCCACACCCCAATTGGGTAAAAATTGACTTTTACTTTAATTAAATATACTTTTTCGTATAAAATCGAGGTATTTTGTTTAATATTTGGGCATTATACCTTAAACAAGATCCCCCACCCCATATCCACACATTGGGGAAATTTCTTCTACACTATTTTTAGACGTTTTTGTTTTAGATTTTTTCTGGCACGAGACGATTATTTTACAAATACCTGATATACATATACTTACCACGTATTAACGGAATCATAATTGGGGAATTGGTCTGGCTGGACGGCTTTTTGCAAAACTGTTCACAACTAGCATTCAACAGAAAAACAGACATAGATCATGACCGCGCTCGAATTCACCTACCACATTGGCAAAGTATCCAAGTCGCTACGTCCTTTTGCTCTTCGGCTAACGAAAGATGTGGAAGATGCAAATGACCTCCTGCAGGATACACTATTGAAGGCGTTTACGAATCGTGACAAGTATACAGATGGTACGAACCTGAAAGCATGGTTGTACACCATTATGAAGAACACATTCATTACCAACTACCAGCGTATGGTTCGTAAGAATACGTTCATCGACACAACAGACAATCTACATTACATCAACTCGACGGAAAGCAGCACCGACAACATGGCTTATTCGTCGTTTGCACAGGAAGATATCAACCGGGCTGTAAACGGGCTGGACGACACATACCGCACGCCATTCATGATGCACTTCCGTGGCTTCAAATACCACGAGATCGCAGCAAAGCTGGATATACCCATCGGTACTGTCAAAAACCGGATCCATATTGCCCGTAAGGAACTGAAAGACCAACTGAAAGTTTACGCACATTATAACGCATAAACGATACTTTTTGGACGTTGATCCGTCTAAGTAGTATTGATTGAGTAGTTTTTGGTTAAAAAAGAGGAAGGTTCGAAAAGTTGGGTGGAGTTCCGCCCAACTTTTTTTGTTACAAGCCGTTGCATAACCGACATTTAGTCGGTTTTTTTATTTCTGTTCAATGCCCAAACGCACTCTCGTCATTGGTGCCGGTTTCGCCGGATTGGCTGCCGCTACATCGCTGGCCGACAAAGGATACGACGTAACGATTGTCGAAAAAAACAGTATGGCCGGTGGTCGTGCCCGCGTCTTTACCGCCAATGGCTTTACCTTCGACATGGGCCCGAGCTGGTACTGGATGCCCGATGTGTTTGATGACTACTTTGCCCGATTCGGTAAAAAAACGGCTGATTATTACGACCTCGTCCGACTTGACCCATCGTATAAAGTCGTCTTTGGGCCTGATGAAGCCGTTGATCTCCCCGCCGGCCTCGATAAGCTGGAAACCTTGTTTGAGCAGTTTGAGCCGGGTAGCAGCCCCCGACTGCGGGAATTCCTGAAACAGGCCGCTTACAAGTATGAGGTTGGCATGCACAAGTTCGTGTGGAAACCCAGCCGGTCGATAACCGAGTTTATCAGTTTGAAATTACTGGCTGACGTGGCTCGGCTCGATGTATTCCAGTCACTGGCCAGTCATGCCCGCAAATATTTCAGTCATCCCCGTTTACTCGAGATTGTAGAATTCCCGGTGCTGTTTCTCGGCGCGACGCCAGAAAATACGCCCGCCATGTACAGCCTGATGAACTACGCCGAAATGGCACTGGGTACCTGGTACCCGATGGGTGGCATGCACAAGATCGTGGAGGGGATGGTTAGTCTGGCGGAAGAGAAAGGGGTAAAGATGCTGTACGACCAGACCGTCACCTCAATTAATGTCGTCGGCCGGGACGTAAAACGGGTGACAACAGACAAGGGTATCTTCGAAACCGACATTGTCGTGGCCGGGGCTGATTACAATCACGTCGATACGGTGTTGCTAACCGATGGCACACGCAACTACGATGATGCGTACTGGAAAAGCCGGGTAATGGCCCCCTCGTCATTACTATTTTATCTGGGCGTTGACAAGCGCATCCCAAAGCTGAAACACCATAATCTGTTCTTCGACGAAGATTTCAAGCTACACGCGAAAGAAATCTATGAGACGCCCCGCTGGCCCACAAAACCCCTGTTCTACGCGTCGGCTCCGTCTAAAACCGATCCGGGTGTAGCGCCTGATGGGTGCGAGAATCTATTCCTGCTTATTCCCGTTGCGCCCGACCTGACAGATGATGACGAAACCCGTGAACGGTATTATACGATGCTGATGGACCGGCTCGAAGCATACACGGGCACCGACATTCGTAATCACGTCGTTTACAAGCGGAGTTATGCCCACGCTGACTTCAAGCAGGATTACAACGCGTTTCGGGGCAACGCGTACGGGTTGGCAAACACGCTAAAGCAAACCGCTTTGCTCAAGCCGTCGCTGAAGAACAAACGGGTAAACAATCTGTTCTATACCGGTCAGCTTACCGTTCCGGGGCCTGGTGTACCCCCATCGCTGATCTCCGGCCTAGTCGTCGCCGACGAGGTTGCCAAAGAATTTAGTTAATTTACAACACGTAGTCAAGCCTAACCCCGCCTTTGATGCCTATGATGGCCCTGTTTAACAACACTGCCCTTGAATGTAGTAAACTCATCACGGAGCGGTACAGTACCTCATTTACATTAGGCATAAAGACGCTTGACCGGAAATTTCACCTGCCCATCTACGCCATTTACGGTTTCGTCCGCTACGCCGACGAAATCGTCGACACGTTTCACGATTACGATAAGAAAGCGCTGCTCGACCGATTCCGGCACGACACCTATCAGGCCATCGAAGAAGGTATCAGCCTGAATCCGGTACTGCATTCATTCCAGCTGGTAGTTCGGCAGTACAGCATCGACCGGCCGCTGATCGATGCGTTTCTGCACAGTATGGAGATGGACCTCTACAATCAGCAGTACGACGCCGACGGCTATAACGAATACATTTACGGATCGGCGGAAGTAGTGGGGCTGATGTGCCTGCGTGTGTTCTGTGAGGGCGACTGTTCGGAGTACGACCGTCTGCGTGAACCGGCTCGCAAACTGGGTGCGGCTTTTCAAAAAGTAAACTTTCTACGCGACCTGAAAAGCGACTTCGCTGACCGGGGCCGTACTTATTTTCCGGATGTCGATTTCAAGGCATTCGGTCAGACGGCCAAACAGCAGATCGAAGCTGATATTCAGCACGATTTCGACGATGCGCTCAGCGGAATTTTGAAGTTACCAGCAGGCGCTCGTATGGGCGTGTACCTGGCATACACGTACTACCTGACGCTGTTTCGCAAAATAAAGCGTCTGTCAGCAACCACAATCAGCAATCAACGTATACGGGTACCGAACCCGCAGAAGATTGCACTGCTGGCTCAAACATACCTCAAATATCGACTGCGGGTTATTTAAGAGGTTTTTTAGATTTTATAATCCCTGGCCAAAACGGCCTTTTGTCATCCCGACGACAGGACCGGTTCGAGGACGGGCTATAAAATACTCAACAACCTCTCAGATTAAATCTGGTCGAGATTACTCTACTGATGTACTCATTCAGGCTAATCGGGTTCTTGACTAGGTATGCTCAGGAATCGTCGGCTGTTGTTGATTTATGCGCTTGTACTGATTGAGTTCGTTGTTGGTGCGGCTATTTCATGTTGACGACGACCTTCCCTTTCGACCGGCCGCTTTCGACGTACGCTATGGCCTCATTGGTCGACGCGAAGGGATAAATTTTGTCGATGACCGGGATAATGATCTTCGACTCGATCAGCGCCGTGATCCTGGCCAACTGGCTGCCACTGGCTTTCATGAACAGAAACGAATAATTCACACCCAGACGGCTGGCTTTTTCCCGGGTGCTGTAACTCAACAGTGTGAGTACAATTTTAAGCAGCCAGTTCAACCCCACTTCCTGAGCAAAAGCCGGATCGGGCGGGCCGGAAATCGAAATGAGGGTGCCCCCCGGCTTCAGAATACGCAGCGATTTTTCGAGCGTTTTGGCGTCCTGACTGTTCAGCACTAGGTCGTAACCGTTCAGGATGGTTTCAAAATCCTGGGTTTTGTAATCGATCACGACATCGGCCCCCAGCCGTTTTACCAGATCGACGTTCGACGCGCTTGTCGTGGTGGCAACGGTAGCGCCTAAGTGCCTGGCCAGTTGAATAGCAATCGTGCCCACCCCCCCCGACCCCGCCTGAATAAACACCTTCTGCCCTTTTTTGAGGTTGCCCCGTTCGACCAGTGCCTGCCAGGCCGTCAGGGCGACCAGTGGTAGGGAAGCCGCTTCCTCCATGCTCAGGTTTTTGGGCTTGAGGGCCACATCGGTTTCATGAAGCGCGATGAATTCAGCGAACGTACCGATTCGGTCTTTGTCGGGCCGGGCGTAGACCTCGTCGCCTGCTTTGAACGTCGTCACCCGCGACCCGACCCTGACCACGACCCCGGCCACGTCGTTACCCAGAACAAGTGGCAGCTTGTAGGGCAGAATAAGTTTGAATTCGCCGTCCCTGATTTTGGCATCCAGTTGATTTACACTGGCCGCATGAACACTAACCAGCACGTCGTTTTCGCCCAGTGTCGGCTCCGGCACCTCCCCGAATTGCAGCGGTTCCTTCTTCGCGTAGCGAGTAATAAAAAAGACTTTCATGATAATTCGTGTGTCAATAAAAACGAACAGATTCCGTGATCGGCGTTAGTGTCGCTGGTCAGACCGGGTGATCTATGCGCTGAGTAACGGGTAGGATTTCTTTGGATTAACCAGCCCGTAGGCCAGTCCGGGGAAAAGGCGATTGATCAGATAGACGGTTTTGGTGTCGCCTACCCGGATCGTGTACTGATCGTTCTGCAACCCGGCGATAAGGGCTTTCACCAGCTTGTCGGGGCTCAGCTTTTTGTCGTCCCGGTCGGCCACCATGTCCGTATCGACCAGCGGGGGCAGCAGCTCGAATACTTTCACGGAACTGCCGATGAGTTGCAAGTGCGTTCGGAGCGATTGCGTGTAGAACGCCAATGCCGTTTTGGAGGCCGAATACGTCGCTTCGAGGATGGATGGGACCAGGCTCAGGAGGGACGTTGTGGTGATGATGGCGCTTTCCGGGCGGGATTTCAGCATGTCCATAAACAGATTGGTCAGCCGGATAACGCCCAGATAATTCACCTCCATTTCGTAAGCGGCTCCCTGAAGATGGCGGTCATTGGCCACGCCCAGGTTCAGGGGCGGAACACCCACGCCGGCATTGTGGTAGAGTATGTCGATGCCGCCCAGTCGGTTTATCTGGTCGAAAAGCGCGACGGCATCGGTTGGGTTGGCCACGTCGTTCTGAATCGTGGTAATGGCGGGGTAGGCCTGCTTCACGGCGGTCAGCTTGGCCTGATTTCGACCGGTGACGATAACGGTTGCCCCGAGGGCTAAAAACTGTCTGGCTGCTTCCAGTCCGATCCCCGACGCACCCCCGGTTATCAGTATTGTCTTGTTGGCTATGTTCATAAAATTGTCTGGTCAATCGGGGGCTGGGTACGTTCAGTCGTGCTGTCTGTACCGAAGCCCCCGGTCATGAATGGGCTTGGGCCAGGGCGGTCTGAAAAAACTGTTTCGTATCGCCCACGGGTACGTCGAACTGATTGTTTTCCAGCCCAATCAGCAGTTCGTCAGCTACTTCCGAGGGCGGAATACCGTTGGCACCACCTATTTCGGCCGAGAATTCGGTGTTCACCAGCGGAGGGTATACTTCGTAGATCTGCACGTTTTTGTTTTCTTCATATGTGTAGCGCAGGGCAACCGTATAGCTATGCAGGGCGGCTTTGGTAGCCCCGTAGGTAGGCAAAAATTTGTGGCTGCCAAACACTGCAATCGACGTTATGTTCACAACGGCCGCTTCCTCCTGCCGGAGCAGGTGCGGGAGCATCAGTTCCGTAAAATGGATGACGGCGAAGTAATTCGTGTTCATTTCGATAGCCGCTTTCTCATGGGCGTTGGTGGTTTCACTCAGCAGGTAGCCGAAGGCCGCACCGGCGTTGTTGACGATGATGTTGACGTCGGGATGCTGTTCTTTCAACTGGGTGGCCATTCGGATTCGGTCCGCTTCCACCGATAAATCGCCTTGTATGGCAACGGCATTATCCAGTTCGGCCAGCGCCTTTTGGAGCCGCTCCTCACTCCGTCCGTTGATGATGACAGTGTTGCCTGCTTTACTGAATTTTTTGGCGATGGCCAGCCCGATACCGGCACTGCCGCCACTGATAAATACGGTATTTCCCAAGGTTTTCATGGTACTCTTTTTTTAGTGAACTGGTTGATGGTCTTTACTTGACGACAGCGTCGAGAACGGGGTAGTCCGTGTAGCCTTTTTCGCCCGGCGTGTAAAACGTCGCCTGATCGGGGTCGTTCAGCGGAGCATCGATTTTGAACCGCTCGACCAGATCAGGATTAGCCAGGAAGGGCACCCCAAACGAGACCAGATCGGCATCCTTGTCGTTCAGCACGGTGTTGGCGGTCTGTTTGGTGAAGCCCCGGTTGATGATGATTGTCCCGTTGTAAACATTGCGGAAATGCTTAGCCACGTCCGGCAGCGCATCCGGGTTGCCAGACACATCGGTAAACGGTTCGATCAGGTGGACGTACGCCAGGTGGTAATCGTTGAGCCGACCAACGATGTAGTCGTAAAGCGCAATCGTTTCGTCGTCGACCAGGATACCCATAATGCCGTGCAGGGATGGGTTCAGCCGGACACCCACGCGGCCCAGGTCGACTACCTCATCCAGTTCATCCAGTATATCGAACAGAATGCGGGCGCGATTTTCCACCGATCCGCCATACTCGTCGGTGCGTTTGTTGGCGTTTTTGCTGAAAAACTGCTGGAGCAGGTACCCGTTGGCACCGTGGAGTTCAACGCCGTCGAAACCGGCTTCGAACGCGTTGACGGCCCCCTTCCGAAAATCGGCCACGGTGCGTTCGATGTCGGCCAGTGTCATCGGTTGCGGAGCTTCCGAAGGCTTGAACCCTTCGGCCGTGAATACCTGCTGACTGGGATTGACATCGGATGGGGCAAGCGGCTTATCGCCCTCGTGCAGGTCAGGGTGGGAATAGGCACCGGTATGCCAGAGCTGGGCGAAAATGGTGCCCCCCGCCTGATGTACGGCGGCCGTTGTCAGCTTCCAGCCGTCGATCTGCTCCGGCGTGTAGATGCCCGGTACGTTGATGACACCCACCGCTTCGGGGCTGATAAATGTGCCTTCCGTAATAATCAGGCCTGCGGTAGCCCGCTGCCGGTAGTATTCAGCGGTCAGTTCGGTCGCCACGTGTCCGGGGTTGCTGGCGCGGCTGCGGGTCATGGGTGCCATCACCATCCGATTCGATAATGTCAGCCCGTTCAGGGTGTACGGCTCGAAAATTAATGTATCTGTCATTGCGTATCCGCCATTGAAGCGGTAAATTTGCTTGCATTATGCAAGTGCAAATGTAGATACGCTTACTTGCAAAACGCAAGTGACTTGGCAAAAAAAGTTTATGACAGCTAAAAAGAGACGATCGGACTGCCCCATCAGCTCCTCGCTCGACATTTGGGGGGATAAGTGGTCGCTGCTGATTGTCAGGGACCTCATGTTTTCAAGGCAGTGTACCTACGGGGACTTTCTGAAGTCTGAGGAGAAAATTGCCACCAATATTCTGGCGAGCCGCCTTCAGATGCTGGAAGAGAACGGGGTAATTGCCAGGCTGGACCACCCGGAGAGCAAGGCCAAAGTGCTGTACAAGCTTACTCAGAAAGGCATCGACCTGCTGCCCATAATGACGGAGATAAATTTGTGGGCTGAGAAGTATTTTACGATAAGTGATGCGCAGCAGGCGATCGTGAACGAGATCAAAAAAGACAAAGCGCTCTTTCTACAACGAGGATTAGAGTCGTTGAGCGAAGCCAGCTAATTGCCTCAAATCTGCCTAAAAAAGTCTCCAGTCAAATGGAGCAGATCCAGGCGTAACGTCAGGCAGTTGTAAAGTTGCCATCCGGCGTCAGCCAGGACGCGCCAGCAACGTTACAACTGCCTAACGCTACAACTGACGTTACGCCTTTAGTATCCCGCGTTCTGCACCAGATTCGGATTGGCCTGGGTTTCTTTCAACGGTATGGGCAGGAAGTAATTACGGTCGTTGAACCGGCGTTCCTGCACTGTAGGATACGCGTACTGCAATTTTCCCGACACGTCTTTTGTGATGCTGGCTCCACGTGCGGACAGGTTTTCGGTCGTGTTGGCGATGCGCCACCGCCGGACATCGTAATAGCGGTGTTCTTCATAGGCCAGCTCAACCTGCCGCTCGCGCTGAAGGCGTTCACGCATCTGCGTTTGCGTCAGTCCGGCCGGTAGCGCAGGCATCGATACCCGCGCCCGTACCCGATTGACCGCACTGTACACGCTGGCATCCGGGCCAACGGCTTCGTTCTGGGCTTCAGCATAATTCAGCAGTACTTCACCGAGCCGGAAATAGATCCACGGAGCCTGACTGCCGGTGGCCGACCCCAGATCACGCGATTCGTTGATAAACTTCCGCAGGTAGTACCCCGTTGGCGACGTATTGAACGACTCAGGCCCCTCCGGGCTATCGAGACCACCCGGCCGAAATGTTTCGAGCGTACGACCCCGGTAGGGAGCGCCGTTATACAGCACCGTTGCCGCCAGCCGGGGGTCACGGTTAGCGTATGGATTCTGCGGATCGTAGCCCGAATTAGCCTCGGTGATTGGCCGACCATCCAATGTTTCGTAGGCATCGACCAGCGTTTGCGTCGGTACGTTACCGCCCCAGCCACCGTAGCCGTTCGGCCCGTTCCAGCGTTCGAGGTTCAGAAAACTATCGCCCTGCTGCGCTTCCAGCCGGTTGAAAATCACTTCACTATTGTTGGCCGTCAGAAACAGTTGCCCGTAGGTGGGATAGAGCTGATACGCATTCAGCGCCAGCACTGCCTGAGCCGCCTGCGCGGCAGCCTGCCAGCGTACGGTGCTTCCCGCCGACGTGTACAGTGGCGACGCGGCATAGAGCAACATCCGCGCTTTCAGCGCCAGCGCTGCCCCTTTCGTAGCCCGACCAACGTCAGCACCGGTATACGAAACGGGCAGCAGAGTAGCCGCCTTATCCGCTTCGCTGACCACGAAGCTGATGCTTTCGTCGAGCGTGGCCCGCCGGGTGGCCGCGTAGTCATCGCCAAGCCCGAACGGCTGCGTCAGTAGCGGAACACCACCGTAATTGCGCACCAGATCGAAGTACCGGAACGCACGCAGGAAGGTCATTTCCCCCGTTAGCCGCTGACGTTGCGCCGAGTCCATCGGTAATGACGCGATCTTCCCGAAAAAGATGTTGCTGTCGCGGATGTAGCGGTAATTCTTGCTCCACGGGTTCATATTACCGTTGTACTCCGTCGGGCCGCTGCTCAGAATGGCCAGATTCGACGGTGTCAGCTCGCCTTTGTTGATGGCCCACATGCCATAGTCGTGGCTGAACAGCGATTCGTCGGACGCCGACGCCCACATTAGTTCGTCGCCGTTCCAGTTGAAGCCGAAGCTCAGGTCGCGGTATTTCGAGTTGACGAACGTCTGCACTAGTGCGGCATCGGTCCAGACGGCATCCTCGCTGATCCGGTCGATGGGCGCTTTGTCCAGCAAATCGTGCGAGCAGGAGAAGAGAAAGAGCGAAAGAGTGAATAAGTGAAAGAGCGGAAGTACACGGGGCCGTTTCATTTGACTGAGGGGTAGTAAATATGTGATGAAGCAGTAGAGTAACAGAGTGTTGCGCGACGGCTAAATCGCTCTTTCACTCATTCGCTCTTTCGCTCGTTAGAATCGTGCGCTGAGGCCGAGGTTGTAGATACGCTGCTGCGGGTAAAACCAGCCCTGTGCCGAGCCGCCTTCGGGGTCGATCGTTTTGAGTTGGTCGAACGTCAGCAGGTTGAATCCGCTTGCGTAGACGCGCAGCGACTGAATCCTGACTTTGTCGAGCAGCGTCTTCGGCAGGTTGTAGCCAATCTGCACGTTTTTCAGCCGCGTAAAAGCCGCATTTTTCAGCCAGTAGGTGTTTTGGTACACGCCGTTGACACTGTTCAGCATTTCGCTGGCGACGCGGGGAAACGTCCCGTCGGGGTTCGTCGGACTCCAGCGATTGGCGGCATCCTGCGCGAAGAAATTACCCGTCGACCCCGACTCCAGCAACAGGTATTGCGATACGTGAGCCTGCCCCTGCACCAGAATGTTCAGGTCGATACCGCGCCAGCTCAGATTGATCGGGACGCCGTACACGATCTCGGGAACGTTGCTGTAGCGGGGCCGGATGCGGTCGTTGGCATCGATTACGCCGTTGCCGTCCACATCTTCCAGCTTGATGTCGCCCGGTCCGGCACCCAGCACATGCGGGGAAGCATCGACTTCGGCCTGCGTATGGAAAATGCCTAGGCTCCGGTACAGCAACCCGCCGTAGCTGGGATCGCTGATCGACTGCCCGGTTTGTTGCTGGTACGTCGGCAGACCCGACACCTCATCCAGAAACTGAACCCGGTTGCGCGCATACGTGAAGTTGGTACCAACCGACACGTTGATCGGGCCGTAGGTGTTGTTGTGCGTAATCTGAAAATCGAAGCCCCGGTTGTTCAGTCGACCCAGGTTTTCGTTGGGGAGCACCAGGCCGGTGTAGTCGGGCACCGATACGTTTCGCCGAATCAAAATATCGTTGCGCAGCGTGTTGAAGTAATCGAAAGTCACGTTTAGCTTACCGTCGAACAGCACCCCGTCGATGGCAATGTTGGCCGTTTGCGCCTTTTCCCACGTCACGTTTGGGTTGGGTTCGGTGCTGGCTGTCAGGCCGGGTTGCCGGACAGGCGAATCACCCAGAATGTAGCCGGGATCGAACAGGTACGACGCCAGATACTGGAATTGCGCAATGCGGTCGTTACCCAGCAGACCGTAGGACGCCCGCATCTTCAGGCTATTAACGAACGCCGTACCTGATGTCTTAAACCACGGTTCGTCGGAGATGCGCCAGCCCAGCAACAGCGCCGGGAAGAAACCAAATCGCTGATTGCTGGCAAAGTTCTGCGACCCGTCGTACCGCCCCTGAAATTCGGCCAGATAGCGGTCCTTGAGGTTGTACTGCACCCGGCCGAAGTAATTCTGCCGCGCCGAAGCGAACGGTTGCCCACTGACCCGATCACTTTCACTACCCGCGTAGAAATCGGCAATTTTGGTGCTGACGAAATCACTACGGTACGCCGTAAACAAATCGCTGTTGTAGGTACTCTGCTCGTAGGCCAGAAACGCCGAGAGCCGGTTTGGGCCGAACGAGCGATCGTAGTTGATGCGGCCGTTGAGCGTAATCTGCGTCACGTTGGTTTGCCCCTGCAACAGCCCCGGTACGCTGGGCGGGTTGACCTGCGGCAGGTATTGGCCGGTTGTTGCGCTATAATTGTACGTCGTCCAGGGAATCGACCATTGCTTGTTAAATTGGTAAAGCTTGTCGATAGCCGCAAAACCGTCGATGGAGAAGCCGGGCAGAAACGGCAAATTTTCGCGCAGCCGGAGCGTCGCGTTGATGTAGCCGCGCCGGTCGCGCTGGTAGCCAAGTGCGTCGGTTACCTGTAAGACCGGGTTGCGGCCCTGATCGGTGCCCGACCCCGGCAATCCGTTCGGATACACGGCTACCAGCGTCGGGTAAGCGCGCAACGCGTACCGGAAAATGCGCCCGGCCGAATCGAGCGGGTAGTTGCGGTCTTCCTGCCGCCCGTTCAGATCGAGCCCGACAGTCAGGTTTTTGCCCACGTTAGCATCGATGTTGGCGCGCAGGCTGTACTGATTATAGTTGGCGGTGCCGTTCTTGTAAATACCGTCCTGAAACAGATTGCCAAACGATACCAGATAGCGCACATCATCATTGCCCCCGCTGACACCAATGGTGTGCCGATGCTGGGGAGCCGACGCGCGCAGTATCGTTTTGAGCCAGTTGGTATTCGGATAATTGAGCGGGTCGGAGCCGTCGCGGAATTTCTGGATCTGATCGGCCGTGTACCGCTGATTCAGTCCCCCGCCCGGATTGGCGTAGTACTGAATCTCGTTCAGAATCTGGCCATACGTGGCCGCATCGGCCATTTGCGGCAGGCGCGTGGGCGTCGAAAACCCCTGATTGAAATTATAGGTGATCTGCGGTTTCCCTTTTGTACCGCGCCGGGTCGTTACCAGAATAACGCCGTTGGCCGCCTGCGCGCCGTAGATCGACGCCGACGCATCTTTCAGGACCGATACGCTTTCGACTTCGTTGGGATCGAGCCGATCCAGGCCACCCAGTCGGTTAGCGACCCCGTCGACAACGATCAGTGGGTTCGCATCGCCCAGCGTCGAGCGGCCCCGGATAAAGAACTGTGACCCATCGCGGCCCGGCTCCCCCGACCGGTTCAGGGCAATCAGGCCCGGCGTCCGGCCAACGAGCGAGTTGGCGAGGTTGGGTTGCGGACTCTGCACCAGATCGCGGCCCGACACTTCAGCAACGGCACCCGTCAGCGTCGACCGTTTCTGCGTACCATACCCGACGACAACAACTTCGCTGAGCGCCTGCGCATCCTCTTTGAGCTGAATGGTAAACGATGTCTGCGAACCGATCGGTATTTGCTGCGTAACGTAGCCAATGTAACTGATCGTCAGCGTGGCGTTCCGGTCGCCGACCGTCAGCTGAAAATTTCCGTTGACGTCGGTTGTGGTGCCCTGCGTCGTTCCTTTCTGAACAACTGTTACACCGGGCAGTGCCTCCCCCGTTGTCGTTGTTATGCGCCCGGTGAGCGCCAGTTTTTGGGTAGCCGGCGAACCGGTAGCGGACGTTTGAGCCCGCGCGGTACTCAAGCAAAGGGCGTGGCATGTGCAGAGCAGGCACCATAGGTACCGGGTACGTAAAAAATTGACCATAAACTCGAGTAGTTGACTTGGTTAGTGCCCCCGTAACCCGATGTTTAGTCAGATGTTATTAAAAACTGTACGAGTGGTCAATACCGGGACATACTGAGTAAACGGGCCGCCCGACCAACAGAATCAGCCATATGTGCTGTCTCCGACGGTAGCATCCGGCTGGCACCAATCCTGTCGCTTAGTACAAATAATGCGCGGCAAAACGGGCCAATGCAGTCGGTCAGGGGCCATGCACCGGGCGTACGGCTTTTTCGGGTTATCTTTGTCTAAACGATTTCCGACGACATGGTTGCCGACGCTTCTCCTTCCCCCGACGTTCTGACCCGTTATGAGGCCGTTATTGGTCTTGAAGTGCATTGCCAGCTATTGACGCAGAGCAAAATGTTCGCGGCCGATACCAACGCGTTCGGTGGCGACCCCAACACGCACGTCAGCGTCATTACGCTGGGCCACCCCGGTACGCTACCCAAAGCCAACCGGCAGGCCGTCGAATACGCCGTCCGGATGGGGCTGGCCGTCGGTAGTGAGATTACGCGGCACAACGTCTTTGCCCGGAAAAACTACTTTTACCCCGACCTGCCGAAGGGCTATCAGCTCTCGCAGGACAAAGGCCCAATCTGCGTTGGCGGCACGGTGCCGATCACGGCGAAAGACCCCGTTACGGGCGAGTCGTATCAGACAGCTATTCAACTGGATCACATCCATTTAGAGGAAGATGCGGGTAAGTCAATCCACGACGGCAGCGACTGGACCACGCAGCTGGATTACAACCGGGCCGGTACACCGTTGGTCGAAATGGTAACGGAACCCTGCATACGCACCGCCGACGAAGCGGGACAGTACCTGACCGAAGTCCGGCGGCTGGTGCGCTACCTCGACATCTGCGACGGCAACATGGAAGAAGGCTCCCTGCGCTGCGACGTCAACGTATCGATTCGGCCGGTGGGCGCTACTTATCTCGGCACGAAGGTTGAAGTAAAGAACCTGAACTCGATTCGTAACGTGATGCGGGCCGTCGACAGTGAAATCAAACGGCAGATCGACCTGACCGAGAAGGGCGGGCGGATCATTCAGGAAACCCGCACCTTCGACGCCAATACGGGCCTGAGTGCGGGCATGCGGGAAAAAGAAACGATGAACGACTACCGGTATTTTCCCGATCCTGATCTGGCTCCGGTCGTCATTTCCGACGCGTGGCTGGCCGACATCGAAGCGGCCATGCCAATGCTCCCCTCGGCTCGCTTTGCCCATTTTACCAGTCAATACGGCCTGCCCGATTACGACGCGGCCCTGTTGACGGATGCGAAAGAACTGGCCGACTACTACGAGGCAACCTGCGCGGCCCTGCCTGCCGATCACGTCGGCCCGGCGGCTTACAAAGCGGTGTCGAACTGGATCATGGGGCCTGTGAAGGGGCAGCTCAACGAAAAAACCCTGCGCGACCGGCAGTTCCCGGTATCAACTCTGCAACTGGCCGCACTGATCGGCCTGGTGCTGAACGAAACACTTAGTCAGACAGCCGCCCAGCAGGTATTCACGCTGCTGCTGGCCAGCCCCGATGCCAGCCCCGCCGACCTCGCACAACAGCACGGACTGATTCAGAATCGCAATACCGATGCGCTGCAAACGTTGGTAGAGAGCGTATTGGCTGACTGGCCCGACAAGGTAGAGCAGTACCGAAAAGGTAAGAAAAACCTGCTCGGCATGTTTGTTGGGGAGGTTATGAAAAAGTCGAAAGGCTCAGCCGACCCTAAGCTAGTTAATCAACTTGTCGTCAAGACACTACAGTAATCATGAAACGAATTACAGGCATTGCCGTGGGGCTACTGGCTTCTTTTGCCGCCCTGGCGCAGGGAACGAAGCCCTTTACGGTAACCGGCACGGTCAAACGAGCGACGCCGGGCAGCTATATCTATCTGGAAACGAACGGACAACCTACCCGTAAAGTCGATTCTGCGAAGATCGACAACAGCAACGCGTTTACGCTGAAAGGCAACGTTGCCAACGGGGGCGAAGTGCTGGTGCTGAACGTTGGGGGTAATCAGAAACTGGCGTTGCTGGCTGAAGGCGGAGAAACGTTCAATGTCGTGGCCGATGGCTTCAAGATGAATGCCCGGACTGGCGAAGTAGGCAAGGCTACCGTGACCGGCTCCAAAAACATGGAGTACTATGACAGACTGATGACCCTGCGCAACAGCATGGAGTCGCGGGTGGCGGTCTGGAACAAGCAAATTGCTACGGCAACGGAAAAGAAAGACAGCAAACGCATCGCTCAGATCGAGGATGAATACCAGAAGGCCGAAGTAGACGTGGTCAACAAGGTAAAAGCGATGCTACCCGACATGGGCACGTCGCTGGTGTCGCTGTTTGCGCTCAACTTTATCAATATCGAGAGCGATTTCGCCACGTACGACCAACTGGCGCAGCGGTTTGAAAAAGAAAACCCGAACAGCCCACACGCGCAGGCACTCATCGGCCGCGTTGCCCGAATCAAAGGCGTGATGGTCGGCTCGGTGGCCCCGGAAATCGCCCTGACCGATACAACCGGCAAAGCGGTGGCGCTCTCGTCGCTACGGGGTAAGTACGTACTGCTCGACTTTTGGGCGAGCTGGTGCGGACCATGCCGGGCCGAGAACCCCAACGTGGTGCGGATGTACAACAAGTTCAAGGACAAAGGTTTTACGATTTACAGCGTCTCGCTCGACCGCACCAAAGGCGAGTGGGAACGGGCCATTCGCAACGATAACCTGCCCTGGACGCACGTATCGGACCTGAAATTCTGGCAGTCAGCTGCCGCGCAGCAGTATGGCGTTCAGGCAATTCCGGCCACGTTTCTGCTCGATAAAGACGGCAAAATCATCGCCAAGAATCTACGGGGTGATGCCCTCGAAGCCAAGCTTGACGAAGTGTTGAAATAGCCGCGTCGTCTTTCGTATTTTTGCCGGGTCAGGTCGTACAGCCTGACCCTTTTTTGTGCCCTTTCAACTAATTTTTTGTCATACCGACGCAGGACCGGTATGACAAAGTTATCTTCATCAACCGACGATTCCGTTACGACGTTTTTACCCCACTTAGTTTTATGAAAATCGCAATTGTCGGTTGTGGCAACATGGGCATGGCGTTCGCCAAGTCATTTTTACAATACAACCTGGTATCGACCGAAGATCTGCTGCTGATCGAAAAAAGCGCCGACCGGTCGGCCAGTCTGAAGCAGGAGAAAGCGGGCGTAGTGGTCGATACGATTAGCCCCCGCGTTGGCGACGTCGACCTGATTATTCTGTCGGTAAAGCCGCAGGATTTTAACAGCGTGTACGAAGCACTGCGCGACGTTATCCAGCCAAATCAGATGGTTTTATCGATTATGGCCGGTATCCCGATCGGGCAAATTCAGGAAAAGCTAAACCACAAACTAGTCGTTCGGGCCATGCCCAACACGCCCGCCATGCTGGGCATGGGCATTACCGGCTTTACGGCTGCCAGGGAGGTTGATATGAGTAGCCTGCGTCGGGTTGAGAACCTGATCAATGCTACCGGCCGGTCGATTTTTCTGGACGATGAAGCGATGCTCGATGCCGTAACGGCCCTTAGCGGCAGTGGTCCGGCTTATTTCTATTACGTCGTCAAAGCGATGATCGACGCCGGGCGGCAGATGGGCTTCGACGATGCGGTATCGGCCTTGCTGGTCAAGCAGACGATGCTGGGTGCGTACCACCTCATCAACACCGCCGACAAATCGCTGGACGATCTCATCAAGGCGGTAGCCTCGAAAGGCGGCACCACCGAAGCGGCCCTCCGCGCCTTCGAGCAGGGAGACCTTGCCAACACGCTCGTCACCGGTATTAAAGCTGCCCAGCAGCGGGCAACGGAGTTGTCCCAGGGGTAGTTTAAGGTTTGTAGTTTAACGTTTAAGGTTAATCGCACGAATAACGTTAAACGTTAAACTACAAACCTTAAACGCCTGTATAGGTAAACGGCGTGATGGCGCGCAGTTCGGTTTTTACAGCATCGGACACATCCAAACCGTCGATAAATGTACGAATGGTGTCGGCGGTGATTTTCGTGTTCGTGCGGGTCAGGGCTTTCAGGGCTTCGTACGGCTGTGGATACGCTTCCCGGCGCAGAATCGTCTGGATGGCCTCGGCCACAACGGCCCAGTTGTCTTCCAGATCGGCGTTGATAGCCGCCTGATTCAGTTCCAGCTTGTCGAGTCCTTTCAGCAGCGATTTCAGGGCGATCACCGAATGGGCGAAGGGCATACCGATGCTACGGAGTACAGTCGAATCGGTCAGGTCGCGCTGAAGCCGGGAAATGGGTAGCTTACCCGACAGATGCTCGAACAACGCGTTGGCAATACCCAGGTTCCCTTCCGAATTTTCAAAATCGATGGGGTTCACCTTGTGTGGCATCGCCGACGAACCGACCTCGCCTTCTTTCAGCCGCTGCTTGAAATAGTTCATCGACACATACGTCCACATATCGCGGTCGAGGTCAATAAGAATCGTATTCAGCCGTTTAAAGGCGTCGAGCGTAGCAGCCAGCATATCGTAGTGCTCGATCTGCGTTGTAAACTGACTACGAACCATACCCAGGCTTTCGACAAACTGATCGCCGAAGCGTTTCCAGTCTTCGTGTGGGTAGGCAACGGCGTGGGCATTAAAATTACCCGTTGCACCACCGAATTTAGCCGCTGTCGGAATGGTCGCCAGCAGGTGCAGTTGCTTCTCAATCCGCTCGACAAACACGCGAATTTCTTTACCTAACCGCGTTGGTGAAGCTGGCTGACCGTGTGTACGGGCCAGCATCGGTATATCGTCCCACTGATCGGCGAGTTGTTGCAGCCGCTGATACACCTGCCGGTACAACGGTTCGATTTCCACCGACCGTGCTTCGGCCAGCGACAGTGGAATGGCCGTATTGTTGATGTCCTGCGACGTCAGTCCGAAGTGGACAAACTCCAGATACGGCTCAACGGGCGAACCGCTGAGCTTTTCCTTGATAAAATATTCAACCGCTTTAACGTCGTGATTGGTCGTTTTTTCGATGTCTTTGATCCGCTGCGCGTCGGCTTCGGAGAACTGCTCGTAGATAGCCCGAAGCACCGGAAACTGGTCGGGCGTTACAGCCGCCAGCTGCGGCACCGGCCATTGGCAAAGCGCGATAAAGTACTCTATTTCGATCCTGACGCGGTAGTGAATCAGGCCAAATTCGGAAAAATAAGGAGCCAGTGCCTCGACCTGACGGCGGTAGCGGCCATCGACGGGCGAGATAGCGGTAAGTGGTGATAGGTTCATTGAAGCGGGAAGAACAAGGCGCAAAGGTACACAACCCCACTTACAACTGCTTTAGATAAACCAGCGTCTGTGGTACCTGTTGGGGCGCGGCCGGGCTTTCGTCTTCGATGTACAAGTGGTCTACCGATGTATTCCGGGCTGCTTTCAAAATGGCTGGCATATCGAGTTGGCCGGTGCCCAGCACCACCGAATTTTCCGGAGCCAGCTTACCCTGATCGTTACCCGCGACGCCCTTCCGCACGTCTTTGAGGTGCATCAGCCGGAAGCGTTTGGGGTACTTCGCCAGCAACCCCGCTGGATTCTGCCCCGGCAGAAACGTCCAGGCAATGTCCATCTCGAAGCTCACATAATCAGGATTCGTCTGTGTAACGATGTAGTCGAACAGCGTTCCCGACTCATAGGGGTGAAACTCGTAGCCGTGGTTGTGGTAGCAGAACGTCAGCCCCTGCGCCCGCGCCAGTTTCCCGAACTGATTGAAATCGGTAATCGCTTTCTTAGCCACTTCGGGCGACAGTTCGCCTTCGTGCGGAATCCAGGCGACGCGCACGTATTGCACGCCCAGCGTCTTTGCCCGCGCCAGTACCGAGTCGGGTTGCTTGATAATATCGTCGTAGTTGACCCCGTAGCTGCTGCACCTGATGCCCCGCTGATCGAGCATGGCCCGCATCGCCGGGGCCGTTTGCCCGAACAGGTTCGACAGTTCGAGGTCGGTAATGCCCAGCGACTTTATCATGTCGAGCGTGCCCGGTACATCCTTGCCAAAACTGTCACGAAATGTGTACGACACCACGCCGGGCGTTTTGCGAACGAGTTTGCCGAAAGGCTGCGCCTGGGTGGTCAGCGTGAGGAAAAAGAGAAAAGCAGTCAGTGCGTTGCGGAGCATAGCGTCGTCGTTATGCTGACACAAGGCAAACGACTGCTTTTTCTAATCAGAACGGGTTCAGGTAAACCCCTACGCCCAGCCAGAAAACAGTTTGGTTTTCATATTGGCTGTACGGGCGAAAGCCGGAATACGTTTCGGCGAGAAAAGTCAGATTATTAGCCGTCCGGCCAACCTCAACCCCGACCCCAGCGTGAATGCCCGGCCGGAATTCCGTTTCCTGAAAAAACTTCACGTCGACTCCACCAACCAATCGGGCGGCCTGCTGCGATGGTTTTTTATAGAACGCCCCAAACTGCGCACTCAGCGGCTTGCGTTCTTCCGGTTTCCGCAGCGTAATGCCGATGCCACCGTACAATCGCCAATCGCGGATCGTCCGCGAGTAAAGGGCATCGAGTTGTTCGTAGTTCACCGAATTGGTGGATGGGGCCGTAATCCGATTGCGATAGATGTAGTCATCGCCGAGGTGCGACGACAGATGGTACACCCGGAAACGGTAATTATTGTCGCCCCGGCGCAGGTTATACTGAATACTGACTTTGTAGTCAGTATTCATGATCTGCCGACGCTGATACCGCGCCACCTGATCGAAATACACTTCAAACTGGGTGAACGACGCCAGATCAAGTACGATTTCCTCAGACCGGCCGGGTGCCGTCGTGCGCCGGTAAAACGGCTTGTTGAACCCAAACGCAAACGGGACAATACTACCCACATACCGTTCGCTGTTGATAAGGTACATCGGCAATACGCTTCCGTAGGTCTGCGCTTCGAGCGGGTCGAGCAGGATAGGATCGAACAGATGACCGCGTGGTAAAAACTCCTTACGTGGGCGACTTTCGGCCGGATCGACACCCGCGACGACATTACCCGCTGAGTCGGTAACGGGGGAAGCAGCAGCCGGACGGGGGCGCTTTACGCGTTCAGGCCGGACACGCTCGGGTTTAGGCGATGCAACCGGAGCGGGCGTCGGCGCAGCGGTCGGTGTGGGCTGGGGCTCAACAACAGCGGGTGTATTTTCCCGCTTCCGCCGTTCGCGCTCTTCCCGGCGCGAGGGTTTGGCTACTGCCGGAGGAGCGGCTGGCGTCGGCGCAGTAGTCACCGTCGGCGTTGGGGCAGGCGTTGGCGCGGTAGTCGGTCGAGGGCTCACGGTACCTTCTTTCTCGGCCTTACGCGCCTGCCGTTGCCGTTCTTTCTCGGCTTGCCGCGCTTCGTACTCGCGTTGCTTCTGCGCCCATTCGGCCCGAATCTGCCGTTCGCGCTGTATTTCGCGATCATTCTTTTCTTTTTGTCGCTGCTCGGCCGGCGTCAGCGTACGCGAGGCCGGTGGGGTGGTCTTCGGTGCCTGCTGCGCCCATACCGACAACGTCATCGGTATGGTCAGGCAAAGCATCAGTACACGTTTTGTCATACAGGATGGAAAAAAGGTCGCCCGGTGTAGCGACCTTCATGGTTACGATTTTAGCGCTGCGTAGTTTTTGTAGAAATACGGAATCGTTTCGATTCCCTTGAAAAAGTTGAACAGGCCGTAGCTTTCATTGGGCGAGTGCAGCGCATCGCTGTCCAGCCCGAAGCCCATCAGGATTGATTTGATACCCAGTTCCCGCTCGAACAGCGCCACGATGGGAATACTGCCCCCACCCCGCGTCGGGATCGGTTTCTTACCCCACGCGTCTTCAAACGCTTTGCTTGCCGCTTCAAACTCAACCGAATCGGTGGGCGTCACATAAGGCAGACCGCCGTGGTGCGGGCGCACCTGTACGGTCACACCAGCCGGAGCAATTGCCGTAAAATGCTTCGTGAACAGCGCGGTGATTTCGTCGGGCGTTTGGTTGGGTACCAGCCGCATGCTGATTTTGGCGAATGCTTTTGAGGGCAGCACCGTTTTGGCTCCTTCACCCGTATAGCCGCCCCAGATACCATTTACGTCCAGCGTTGGCCGGATCGACGTGCGCTCGTTGGTCGAATACCCCGCTTCACCCGCCACGTCGGCAATGGCCAGATCCTGTTTGTAGTCGTCCAGCACAAACGGTGCTTTCGCCAGTTCGGCCCGTTCAGCATCGCTCAGGTCGACCACGGCATCGTAAAATTCAGGTATCGTGATGCGCCCCTGCTCGTCGTGCAGCGACGCAATCATTTTCGCCAGTGCGTTGATCGGGTTCTGCACACCTCCGCCGTACACGCCCGAATGCAGGTCACGATTGGGACCGGTTACCTCGACCTCGACATAGGACAGACCGCGCAGGCCCGTTTCGAGCGAGGGAGCATCGTTGGAAATAATGCTTGTGTCCGAGATCAGGATAACGTCAGCCTTGAGCATGTCGCGCTTTTCAGTCACGAACGTACCGAGGTGATCCGAGCCAACTTCCTCTTCGCCTTCGATCATCACCTTCACGTTGCAGGGCAGGCCATCGGTCGCCAGCATCGTTTCGATGGCTTTGATGTGCATATAGAACTGCCCCTTGTCGTCGCAGGCTCCCCGCGCGTAGATGCGCTCGTTGCGGATCGTCGGCTCGAACGGGGGCGACAGCCAGAGTTCGTAGGGGTCAGCGGGTTGCACGTCGTAGTGACCGTAAACCAGCACCGTCGGGCGGGCGGGGTCGATCAGTTTTTCTGCGTAAACAACCGGATGGCCCGCCGTTTCGAATAATTGAGCGTTGTCCAGCCCGGCAGCAGCCAGTTTATCACGGACGTATTCGGCCGCCCGGCGGACGTCGCCATTGAACGATGAATCGGCCGACACCGAGGGAATACGGAGCAGTTCGAGCAGTTCGTCCAGAAAGCGCTGTTTGTTGGCTTCAAGGTATGTTGTCATACGGTCAGTAGTCAATATCGCTGCGTTGCCAGCCGATTGGACGGGCACAGCAAAAAAATTCGCCCCGAAGGTACGCAACTTTTGCGCAACGCCGGGGCGACAGAATAAGAAGCATTATGTATGCCAGCTACGCGCGTTTCTTCTTCAGCTGAATCAGAATCGTGCGGCTTTCCTGCCCCTGCCACAGCCGACGAATATTCTTTTTATGCGTCAGCACTACGAGCAAAAACATGATGAAACCAAAAATAATCAGTAGCGGGCTTTCCTTCTGACCAAAAATTTGCAACAGTAGCAGCACCGGAAAAGCCAGTGCCGCCAGAATAGACCCAAGCGACACATACTGCGACGCGATCACAACCAGCAGGAAGATACCGATGCAGATCAGCGCCATTTCGGGATGAATGGCGAGCACCATACCCAGTAGCGTAGCGACGCCCTTACCACCCCGGAAACCAGCAAAAACTGGATACAGATGGCCCAGTACCGCAACGACACCGAACACGATTTCGAACGTCAGAATTTCGCCGTTGGTGATAACATCGGAAAACCAGAGAATTGATGATAAAGTAGCGGCTGTGTACCCCTTCATCACGTCGACCAGCATCACAATCGTTCCGGCCCGCTTACCCAGTACCCGGAAGGTATTCGTGGCACCGGCATTACCGCTGCCATGCTCTCGAATGTCGACGCCGAAAAATCCCTGTCCGTACCAAACCGCTGTCGGAATTGATCCGAGCAGATAAGCGACCACCGTAGTGGCGATAATAATCAGAACGTTCATGAATTTGGGTAAGTGACCGGTTGCTCGATAGTATAACCGGTTAATCGCGTACTTGTAACCTCAAAGCTACGGTTTTTCTGCCCGTAGACCAATTTATACCCTTTTGCGGGGTCAGCCGATTCAAAAATCTATGGATTTTGTCTACTTCCCGCCCACAATAACCTCCTGCAACTGATCGGGGTTGAGGTATCGAGTCGCCATCGCCCGAATATCGTCCGGACTGACGGCCCGGATATGCTGGATGTATGTCGTCAGGAAATCGGCCGGTAACCCATCAAACAGAATAACCTTGTAGCGGTCAGCAATTTCGAAGGGGGTGTTGAGCGACCCGACAAACTCACCTGACATGTAATTCTTTACCGTTTCGAGTTCGTCGGCCCCAACCGGTTCAGTCTGCAGCTGACGGATTTCTTTATGAATTTCGTCCAGCGTTTCCTGGGTGTTTTCGCGCTTCACGTCGGTCCCGATCAGGAAATAGCCATCGCGTCGGAATGAGGGCATATTCGAGGAGATACCGTAGGTAAAGCCTTTTTCCTCCCGAATATTTTTCATTAGCCGCGAGCCGAAATAGCCGCCCAGCACTTCGTTGGTTACCAGCATCCGGAAGAAATCGGGGTGCGACCGCGTAAATAACCGCCGACCCAGCCGTATCGATGACTGCACACTATCTTCTTTTTCCGACAGCGTCGGGGCCGTCGCATGGGGGAGCGGGGGGATACTGACATCAGCCAGCGTTTCGTGCGTAATCGGTAGCTGCCCCAGCGTTTTGTTGATGTAATCAACTTCGACCTCCGACGCCTGACCAGCCAGCAGGATTTGAAACGGGCGGTTTTTGATAACCCGTTCGTAGAAAGTCACCACGTCAGCCTGCGTCAATTGCTCGACAGCGTCGGGATTCTGACTACGCCCGTACGGATGGGTCGACCCGAATACCTTCGCCCGGAACAATACGCCAGCCAGGTATGCATTCTTTTCGTAGTTGATGCGCAGGTTCTGCATCGTGATATTACGCAGGTCGTCCAGTTCCTTCTGCGGAAAGGTCGGCTCGGTAATCATCTCGCTCAGCAACGGCAATACGTTCGGCAGGAACTTCGTCAGGCAATAGACCACAACGCTGGAGCGATCGGGACCACTATTGAGTTCGAGAAACGCGCCGTAGCCGTCGAAATATTCGCTGATCTGCGCCGATGCGCGCCCGGGGGTACCTTCGCTCAGCATTTTCAAAGCAAAGAACCCCGACGTCGGGGTCTGTTCATGCCAGGTGCCCGCGTCGAAAATACACTCCAGTCGTAATACAGGCTGGCCGGGGATATCGATCAGGTTGAGCCGCACACCATTGTCGAGCGTGTACGGCTTGAGTAGTGGCAGGCTAACGGTCTGAATCGATTGAAATGCGGGTGGTTGGGTTCTGTCGAGCAGCATAGTTGTGAAGGGTGTCCCGGCGGTGTCGGGCGGGGCAACGGTTTGGCTATATATGGCAATTGGGCAAAAGAGCCGCCGATCCTGGGTGGCCCTTTTGCCCAATCAATTGATAATGCGTGTACGTTATTCTTCGTTTTCGTCGACACTGACGTCGTTATTACCGACAGTACGACTAGGGAAATTCACGATCAGCGACAGACGGAAGGTGTTGGCCAGCGGGTTACCCTGCTGTACCGGCAACAGGTACGAGAAATCGACACCGAACTGTTGTGCCAGCCGCAGACCGATACCGGTCGTTACGTACTTGCGTCCGCCCTTCTGGGCCGACTCGTTGAAATAACCAGCCCGCACAGCAAACTGCTCATTGTACCAGTATTCAATACCGGTCGAGATCGTAACCTCTTTCAGTTCTTCACTAAATCCGCCCGGCGCATCGGCAAACGAGCCAAATACTGAACTGAAGTAGTTGTTGGTGTTGGCACTTCCGTTTGGCGTCGGCACCATCAGCTTATTGAAGTCGACCAGGAAGTTGAATTTGTTGTACTGATCGGCATAGTACGTCACGGTCGTACCCAGACGCAGGTTGGTCGGGATGTAATACCGCTCCAGCCCACCGTAGTTCAGCCGACCGCCGAGGTTAGACAACATGGCGCCGAACGCCCAGCCCAGCCCTTTACCGGTTGAATTGTCGCGCACTTCGTTGCGGTAAAACGCGCTGATGTCAGCGGCCGCCGTCGCACCCGGCTGTATTCCGTAGACCGAAGCCCCGGCTGCCAGATTCGAGTTGAGGTATTTAAGGTTTACACCCAGCGAGAAATTCTGCGAGAGCCGTTGCGAGTACGACGCCGTCAGGGCGTATTCCCGTGAGTTATACGTACCCGCCTGCGTACCGTTGGCCGTTGTGAAGTTGACAGTACCCAGGTCAAAGTACACCAGCGACCCGCCAATCACGGAGTTTTTACCAAGCCTGGAGTACGCAGCCAGATTGGTGTAATACATATCGCCAATCAGTTCGCGCAGCCAGGGGGTATACGAGACAACACCACCTGCCTTTTGCTTGGCAAACACCAGCTTCGATGGATTCCAGAAGATAGCGCTCGCGTCGGCATCGCCCAGGGCTACACCAGCTTCACCTAATGCACCAGAGCGGGCATCGGGTGTGAAATTCAGGAACGGAACGGCAGCGGTGGGAACGTTAAGGGCCTGCCCGGCAAGGTTTACTTTCGTGCTTTGTGCCTGAGTGGTAGCGACAACAAAAACGGGACTGCAAATGCCAAGTAGAATACGAAAAAATTTGCGCTTCATACAGAGTGTGTTGGTGGCAACAGCGACTGACGATGATGAGGAAAACAGCCCTGAACGGCCAAAAGTACTAGGATTCGTTGGTTAGAAAAAACAGTCTATCAGGTTGGTTAGCGCAGCAACAATAACCGGCCACTCGTTTGGGTTGTCGACCCGTCGGCCCCGGACCGCAACTGCACCTGATACAGATACGTACCATTCGGCATGACCTGTCCAGTGTTGCTTTGTCCGTTCCAGCTACCCAGTTCAACCGAACCCGCGCAATAGTTGCATTGATTCCGTTGCTGACTGATCAGCTGGCCAGTTATACCATATATGCTCAGTGTCCAGTCGAGCGACTCACCGGGCCGGTTATGCGTGGCCGTCAGCGTCGACTGCGTACTGATTGGGTTAGGCACGGCCTGCACCGTTTGAATGGTCAGACCTGGCTTTTCAGAAACTATTAAAGCCAACGCGCGCTCCGCTGGATTATTGCTTGTATCCCACGCTTTCACCCGGACGGTATATTGCCCCGGCGACAGGTTTGTGAAGGTGTATGCAGCGGTTCCCTGCCGTCCATCGGTACCGGTGGCAACGTAGTAATCGTTCAATACAACCGGCGACTGACCAGCGATCTGTGCCGTCAGTTCGTGGCCCAGCCCCGCCCTGGCGATGTTGATTCCGGTGTCGTCACTTACCTGTACCCGGAGTGTTACGGCTGGTCCTGCCACGCGTACCGACTCGCCATCGGGCACCCCACCGTCGACGGCCAGTTGCACGACCGGCGGCTGGGTATCAGCGGCAGCGGATATACTTCCTCCCCCAACCATCAGGCTATCGTAACTTCCCAACGCGTCGAGCAGGCTATCGGCCTGAACAGCGTAGAGGTACACTTTAGCCCGCCCAACGGTATAGTCAATATCTTTCGGCATGGTAAACCGGGCCGTAAACTGGCCGTTGTGCACGGGCACCTGCCCCACAAACAGCGTGTTCGCATACGCCCGGTAACTCATCTTAGCACTTTCTGTGCCGAGGGTGGTCAGTGTCGTGGGTTTGTCGTACAAAACCAGTCGCAGGGTACCGGTGAACGACGACAGCAGTTGTCCTTGACTCCTGACTTCCCCCGCCAGTTCAACCGGTTGTAAAGCCCGCAGCGTGTCGGTCAGGCCATTAGTCAGGGTGTGATTATTTACGCGAGTCAGCGCGGCCTGCATCTGCGGGTAAGCCAGTCGCATCGACGGATCGCCGAGCAGAGCAAAATTCCGGTTATTTACGTTACTCAAACTGCGATTTTTGGTGGCCTTCATCATATCACCCAATCGCGGCATCCCCCCATCGACCGGCCGAAATACCGACCAGAAAAAAGCCGAATCAACCAGCATATTGCTATTGGCGTACACGGGTCGGGTGGTCGTCAGCAAACCGATGGCCCCGCCCTTGTCGCTCAACAACGCCTGTTCGGCACCTGACACCAGACTGGGGTCATCGTAGCGGCCAAACTGGCAAGTGGCGGTTACAAAAAACGGATACCGTCGGTTTGTCCAGCTCTGAATATCCGCTCCGGTTACAATCTGCTCCTCGGCCAGCACTGCTTCGCCCCCGTGTCCGTTGTAATTGATAATGAGTCGGCCATCCTGAACAGCCTTGTTAATCATCTGCTCAACGATCGGTGCTTTAGGCCCTAGGGCCGTTACCTGCTGCGGATACGAGTCGAGAAACAACCGCTCCGGCTCATACGTTGGCGACTGCCTTTCGATCTGTCTGGCGAGATTATCCGCGTCGGATTGATGCAGGTTATAATCACCATCGTCGGCAATCAGCATCACTTTCGTCTGCCAGTCGCCCCGCTGCGTCTGATCGGTGCTGTAGCGTATCAGTTTATCGACAACGGTTTTCGCTTCGTAAGCCGACTTCACGGGCAATCGGCCAATCCCCAGATCAATCAGGTAATTACCCTGATCCGTTTCGGGCCATTCGCCTTCGCCGGTACCCATGAAGCCAAAGTAGTCATCGGATGAATAGCTCGTTACCGGATGCAGCGACTCACGGCTCTCGTAAACGGGGATCGTATTGGCCAGTTCGGCCGGGCTCAGCAGGCGGCTGATATTTCGATAATCGTAGGTAGCATCACCCATCAACAACAGATAGCGTAGTCGGCCGGGTTGTTTCCGGTAAAAATAACGGGCGGCATCGCGAATGGCAGTGGGGTCAGGCTGGCCCGAACCAAACTCGTTGTACACCTGCTGCGCCGTCACGACCAGCACAGTCAGGTTATCATGGCTTTGCCGAAACGCGGCCAGTCGGTCGGCCTCCGATTTCCAGGCACCTGCTGTCACAATCAGCAGATCAGGCGCGTTCTGGGCGTGCAGATTTTGCGTATCCATCACCTGAACCGACGCAGGAGGCTGTAACTGGTTACTCGTAAACAGCAGGTAATCGCTCAATGGTCCGGTTTGCCAGCGGGCTTCGGCCGCTTCGTTGAGCACGTATCCCTGCCCCGTTGGCACGAGCGGATTTGTCACGTTCCATACCCGTAATGTGTTGACAGCCTGCTGTACAGCGACCAGCCCACCCGACAGTCGACGAGCCCAGGTCAGTGTAGCAGGCATTTGCAAGGCACGCTGCCACTCAACGCCCACGTAATCCAGGTAAGCCTGCGCCGATGGATTCCCCCGTTTCAGAAAAGATGCGGTAACCTGTAGCGCCCTGTTATCACGAATCGCATCGATTCGGAATGTGTCGCTGCGACTCTGCCCCCGAAAATCGTACTTAGCCCCTGATATCGTGGGTATATCGAGTAACCCAGCCCGCTGACCGTTTACGGCCAGTGCAAACTGCGTTGGTGAATCAGCACCCACGACCACGCCAAGCCGCAGCCGGACGGGTGTATTCGCCACGAATCCCGACGGGTCGAGCGTAATTGTTTTCGCCGTATCGAGGGTCATGAATTCACCCAGCCACTCGCGCCCGGAATGCAACGAGGGATCGGGTGCTATCGATGGAATCTTCTCTTTGTCGAGTTCGTGGAATTGATAGTCAGCAAACGTAGTGACGGTTGGCGTACCGCTCACGTTTCCCGCCGATTTGTCGGTGATGCGTAAGCCAGCGGCTGTACCAATTGTCAGAAAATAAAACGTTGTATCGGTGTAAACGTTGGTTTGATGAACGAATCGTCGAGCGGTCGAATCGTAACGGATCGCGTGTGGGCTTTGCCCGAAGAAAAGCAGGGCATCATCCGCATCGAAACGACCATCACTTTCGCCCGTCACCTGAATCGCATTTTCGGTCAGATCGGCCGCGCGGGGCATCGCGTTCGATTGCGGCAGCATCGCACCGCCATTACCGTACAGACGCAGCAGCCTTGGATCAGCCTGGGCGAACGCTGGATTGAGTCGCGCGAGCGTAGACTGGTCAAGGCGATACACGCCCGACTGCACCACGCCGATTTTCACCCAAAGGCCCTGCCTGAGTACCGATTCTACCGGCGCACTACTTTGCGCGTAGCCGTTGAGCCTGCTGATCACCAACAGACTTACACAAAACCACCGAAGATTAAGCCAGTTCCACCAACGCATGCGCCACCACTGTGTAGGACTTCCCCGACGCCAGTTCTTTACAAACGACACGCGTTCGGCGCAACGTACCCCGAACGTACTTCTTTTTATTAAACGTGAACATTGCTCCTTCGGCCATGTCGCGTAGCATTACGCCAGCTACCGCAGGAGATCGATCAGATGCCGTGTCGAGCTGTCGCAACGCCAGAATCAGTGCGGTATCGCTATGAGTTGTAGCAGCCGGCTTTCGCAGGTACTGCTGTAGCGGTTCCAGCACGGCAGGGGGAAACACAGTCTCTGTCAGCACGGGTTGCATTAGTTGCTGAAAGGCCTGCTGCCAGGCCGGGCCATGCGGAGCCGTTGGCCGACGGACGTGTTTATGCACATGCGCATGAGCCACTTCGTGCACATAGGTGATTAGAAAACGCCACGGATTCAGATCAGCGTTGACCGTAATTTGTGTCCGGCCATCAGGCCAGACCCGAAAATCACCCAGTCGTGACCGGCGGGACCGTGCCAGCCGAAACGCAAAGCCGTACGTCTGGTGAAGATGCTGGCAATAAGCAGCGGCCGGGGCTGGCACAAGCGTAGTAAATGAATTTGTCAACGTGTATAAATGCGAAAAGCCTTATAAAAATAAGGCTTTTCGCGGACTTTCTGACTGGCACTAATTACTTCGCGCTGTCGGCAACGGCAGACGCCGATTCAGTGGTCGTTACCGTCGTCGACATGGCCGAATCCGTTGCCATCGTGGTCGTGTCGGTCGACATCGTCGTGGTCATCGAATCGGTGGTGGTCGCCGTTTCTTCAGTCTTAGGCTTGCTTTGGCAGGCAGCGAATGTCAGCGTGCTACCGATAAACAGGAGAGCGAGAACTTTTTTCATTTGTTATGGCAGGTAATTAAGTGAAGTCGCAAATATAACGCCTTTCGGGAAAGTGCAAAAAAAACAGAAGCCAGCGCACCTCTAGTGCGCTGGCTCATTGAATAATCTAATTTCGTTTTATACGAATCGAAGAAACGCTTACCGATTCCGGGAACGAATTTTATCGTAAACGCCCGTGCTACGGAATGTAAGTAGCTTATGTCCGAAATAATTAGCCAGGAAGCTCATGCCCATCCCGACGACATGCGACCCTTTTTCGCGGGCCCACGGCGGCAGATCGGGAAACAATGGGTTGGCTACCCACTCCAGCGTGAATTTGGAAACATATACCTGGACAACGAGTGCAACGAGTGCAATGCCCAGAAACTTGATTAATTCCCGGCCTGTATTCCCGGTTTTGTTGGCAGCGAAGGCGTATTTCTTCGTCGGTACAAATGTCAGCACGGTGGCAGTCAGATACCCAAGCAGCACGCTGTTGGCAAACGAAACGCCGAAGTAGCCACGGTATAGAATTTGACTAACGAAATTGATTGATGCGCCGAGCAGAGCCGTCAGAAAGAAGGTGAAAAAGTCACGGTAGTCCCTCGTTTTCGGCGGTTGGATTTCGCTCACGTTCACAGGCTTGGCCGAGCAGATAAGGAGAAGCCGCTCTTCGCTTTTATAAGATGAGATACCACAAAACTACGTATTGCCCTACAAAAATAGGTCAATGTTACGCCATTACTGATACAATGGCATAGCTATACCCCTATCAGAAAAGCCCCTGTAGCAGACCGGGTGCCACGCCCAGCCCGATTGTCAGAATGATCGTCGCAACCAGCACGTACTGGAAAACCGGCGACACCCGAATCGGCTCGGTTGCACCCTCCCGGAAATACATGGCAATGATAACCCGGAAGTAATAGTAGATACCCACCGCCGACATGAGCACGGCCACCACCAGCAGCCAGATTTGCCCGTGGGCGACGGCGGTCGAAAACATGTAGAATTTACCCCAGAAGCCCGCCGTCAGCGGAATACCAGCCAACGACAGCATCGAGGTCGCCATGGCCAGCCCCAGTAGCGGGTTCTGCTTGGCTAATCCATTGAATGCATCAAAGCTTTCACTGCTCGTTGAATTGCTGCTCAGCGTCTGCATACTGCGTTGCCGGGCCACCAGCAACAGCACCCCAAACGCCGAAATGGTAGCGACCGAATAGGCAAGCGAATAAAACACAATAGCCTGCCGCGACTGTATGCCAAGAGCGGCCAGTCCGATAAGCAGGTACCCCGCGTGCGAGATACTGGAATAGGCCATCATCCGCTTGAAACTGTTCTGATACACAGCCGTGACGTTACCCGCAACCAGCGTAATGGCCGTGATAACTGCCAGTATAATGCTCCAGAACGAATAGATACCTGTGAACGAGACAGACAGCAGATGGAGCAGCGCAGCAAAACCAGCCGTTTTTACGACGGTCGACATATAAGCCGTAAAGATGGTAGGAGCGCCGTCATACACGTCAGGGGTCCAGAAGTGGAACGGAGCAGCCGATACTTTGAACAGCAAGCCAATCAACAGCATCAGCAGGCCAACGTAAAAAATCAGCGACAGTCCCTGCTGCGCGTGCGACGCGTAACTGGCAATGCCCGCCAGTGTAAACGAGCCAGACGCTCCGTAGAGCAGTGCCATGCCAAACAGCATGATCCCCGTCGTAAACGCGCCCATCAGAAAGTATTTCAGCGCGGCTTCGTTGGACCGGAGGTTCCGCTTATCGCTGCCCGTTAGCACGTACATAGCGACCGACAGAATTTCGACGCCCACAAACAGCATAATCAGGTTTTCATACCCGATCATCATTACCGCCCCAACGAGCGAAAATAAGATGATGGCGTAATATTCAGCCGGCTGGGCTGCTTCTTCCTCGGCAAATGATCCAGACAGGGCTACCACCAGAAACGATGACACCAACACGATCGCCGTAAAAACCATTGACAGGTTATCGGTACGGAGCATCCCGTTGAAATACAGGTAGGTCTTGTTCCAGTCGAGGAAATTGACGGCCAGGGCAACTACCAGAAATAGCAGCGTTGCTGGTAACAGCACCGACCGCGACTTCAGGAAGCCCAAAAACAAGAGAACGACAGCAAAAACCGACAGGAGAACAATGGGAAACATTGATGTATGGTTTTGACGGCAGACCAGCTACGCGTCGGGTCAACTTTATTTCATCGAAACGGCTGTCGTACCAACGTACTTCAGTAAGTTGGCAACGGCTGGCTCGGTTATCTTCATGAATGTGTGCGGGTAAATACCCATCCAGAATACCAGCACCACCAGCGGTACAAATACCCAGCTTTCCGACGTTGTCAGATCAGTGAATGATTCGGTACGCGCGGTTGTGGGGCCGAACATGGCTTTCTGGAACATGCGCAGCAGATATACGGCCCCGAAGATGATTGTGAAACCAGCAGCCAGACCGATGTAGTGATTGTACGTGTAGACGCCATGTAGCAACAGAAACTCACCGATAAACCCGTTGGTCAGCGGCAGGGCTACACTACCCAGCATCATAATCATAAAGTACACCGTCAGCTTGGGCGTGTTGCGGGTAATACCGCCGAGCTGGTCTAGCTGGCGGGTATCAGTGCGCGAGTAAATCACGTCGGCGACGAAGAACAGGCCAACCACGTTGATACCGTGAGCCAGCATTTGAATCAGCGCGCCCTGCAAGCCCGTTTCGGTTTGCGAGAATACGCCAGCCGCCATCAGGCCAACGTGCGAAAACGACGAATACGCAATCAGCCGCTTCATATCGCGTTGCCGGATGGCAATAATCGACCCGTAAACGATACCGATTACCGACAGGATAACGGCTGTCTGCCCCCACGTTTCAACGCCCAGTGGCGTGACCGGCAGAATCAATCGAATCAGGCCATAAATACCCATCTTCAACATGATGCCGGCCAGCAGCATCGTGGCGGGTGTCGGCGACTCGACATAGGTATCGGGTTGCCAGGTGTGAAACGGAAACACCGGCATCTTGATCGCAAAGGCGATAAACAAGCCCCAGAACACCCAGCCCTGTGCCGACGCCGATAAGTTCAGCCTGTAGAAATCGACAATGGCCGATGAGTGCACCGAGGTAGCCGATGCTGGTGTCTGATAGTACAGATAAACCAGCGTCAGCAGCATAAACAGGCTACCGAAGATGGTATAGATAAAGAACTTGAACGTAACCGGAATGCGGTTGGCTCCACCCCACATAGCCGCGAGGAAGTAAATCGGAATCAGGGCCGCTTCAAAAAAGAAGTAGAAAAGAAAGCCATCGCGCGCGGTGAAGACCCCCATCAACGCCGACTGCATAAACAGCATCAGCGCATAGAATGTACCGGGGCGATCATAACTGCGGTTGAACGTCGACAGCACAATGAGCGGTACCAGTATACCCGTCAGCAACGTCAGTAACAGGCTGATACCGTCGATACCTGCGCTCAGCCGGATACCCAGCGACGGAATCCAGGGATAATCGAAGCCGAACTGCGACGCGGGGGTAGGCTGAAATTTGTTGAAGATAAAAACGACGAGCGCCGTTTCGACCAGTGCGGCACCAAACGCCAGTTGCTTGGTCGTGCTGCTGTTCGTGAAAAGCAGCAGGCAGGCCGCCAGCGCGGGAAAGAGGATCAGGGCAAGCGTGAGCATAGATGCGTATGTAAGCAGATGAGCAGGAAAACCCTGCCAAATCCGTTAGAATCGAATGAAAAAGCGCAACGCGAAAATGAGCACGATACTCAGCACCATCGCAAACACATAGAAGCCAATGGAGCCGCTCTGCAACCGGCGTAGCTGTGCCGAACTTTGCTTCACCCCCCAGGCAACGCCGTTTACCACGCCATCGACGGCAAATTCACCGAAGCTGTAGAAGGTGTCGCCCATACTGCGAATCGGCCGGACAATGATCGTTTCGTACAGTTCATCGACATAGTATTTGTTGTAGATGACCTGCTCGGGCAGCGAGCGCTCGGCTTCATTGGGCGCAGGTACCGCTTTCCGGCTGATGTACATGATGTACGCTACGATCAGGGCAACCAGGGCAACCCCGGCCGAAACGGCCATCAGCACATACTCCGTGCTCGACTCACCGACTGATTCAGCAAACGCTTCGGGATTTACCTGCCGCGACCCTTCAAAGATCGGCTCCAGGAAATGACCCAGCCAGCCGTTGCCGGGCAGATTCAGCGCTCCGCCAATGGCCGATAGCACCGCCAGTACGATAAGCGGAATGGTCATCGTAGCGGGTGATTCGTGCAGGTGATGCTTCTGTTCTTCGGTACCCCGGAACTCGCCGAAGAACGTCAGGAACAGCAGGCGGAACATGTAAAAGGAGGTTAGCGCGGAACCCAGTACGCCCAGTGCCCAGAGCACCTTGCTGTGCTCAAAGACGTGCGCCAGAATCTCGTCTTTCGAGAAGAAACCCGCGAATGGCGGCAACCCAGCGATGGCCCATGTACCGATAGCGAAGGTGATAAACGTAATTGGCAGTGACTTGCGCAGCCCCCCCATCTTCCGAATGTCCTGCTCGTCGGACATGGCGTGAATCACACTACCTGCACCGAGGAACAACAAGGCTTTGAAAAACGCGTGGGTAATGACGTGGAACATCCCGGCAGTATAGGCCGTTGCGCTCAGGCCGAGGAACATATACCCCAGCTGCGATACTGTCGAATACGCCAGTACCTTCTTGATGTCGTTCTGCAACAAACCAATCGAAGCGGCCAGCAGGGCGGTGATGATCGCAATGGCACCGATCAGTTCGAGGGCCGCCGGGGCCAGCGTGTACAGCACGTTCGACCGAACGATCATGTAAATACCGGCCGTTACCATCGTAGCCGCGTGAATCAGGGCCGACACGGGCGTCGGACCGGCCATAGCGTCGGGTAGCCACGTATAAAGCGGCACCTGCGCCGACTTACCCATCGCCCCGACAAACAGCAGCAGCGCAATAACCAGTACGGTGCTATCGCCCATCGGCAAGCTAGTCGCCTGTTTGAACACGTCGATGTATTCGACGGTACCGAAGGTGTTGATGATCGTGAAGATACCCAACAGAAAGCCAAGATCACCAATGCGGTTCATGACAAAGGCTTTGCGGGCGGCATCGTTGTAGCTGGTATTCTTGTTCCAGAAGCCGATGAGCAGGTACGAACACAGCCCCACGCCTTCCCAGCCAATAAACATGATGACGTAGTTGGCGCCCATCACCAGCAGCAGCATGAAAAAGATAAACAGGTTCAGGAAGGCCATGAACTTGCCGAAGCCTTCGTCGTGGTGCATGTAGCCGATGCTATACAGATGAATCAGCGTACCGACGCCCGTCACGACAAGCAGCATCAACAAACTCAGCTGATCGATCTGAAACGAGAACGGAATGTGCAGATCGCCAACGCTGATCCAGTCGAACAGGGGTATAATCTGCGGACCGGCTTCGGGGTCGAAGCTTGTAAACAGCGATACGACGATTAGAAAGGAAGCGAATACCGCCAGCGTAGCGATCCCTCCAACCAGCGCGGTTGGTACCCGCCGAAACCCGACGCCGTTAAGAACGAAGCCAATCAGCGGTAGTAATGGAATAAGAGCACAGAGTAATCCTAACTGCATAAGGGCCTGAGCGAATAAGCAATGGAGCAAACAACCGGGCGGCTGCTTACCACTTCAATTTATTAAGGAGTCCGACGTCGATAGAACGGGTATTGCGGTAAATCATGACAATAATAGCCAGCCCAACCGATACTTCCGCAGCGGCTACGGCCATGATAAAAAAGACGAACACCTGACCGGCCGAATCTGACTTGTAGGAAGAAAACGCGATCAGCAACAGGTTGACCGCGTTCAGCATCAACTCAATCGACATGAAGATGACAATGGCGTTGCGCCGGGTCAGTACGCCAATGATACCAATGATAAACAGTACCGTGCTTAGAATCAGGTAATACGTGAGTGGAATTTGCTGGATGACTTCCGGGATAAGAACGTCCTGCGCAGGTTGCATGGCTTGCCGGTTAATAGAAGATGCCCCAAAGGTAATTATTATTCAATTAGTCGGAGTGTACCCCCGTTACTTACCCTGACTGAGCGTGCGTAGTCGAATTTCGGTCAGTCGGCGCTTGGTGTCGAGTGGGAAGTCTCCTTTCTGTACCCAGTCGAAAAACGATGGCTCTTTCTTAAACACATCCAGTACCGGCACACCCTTGTTTTTCCCGAAGTTCACCACTTCTTCTCCCTTGTCGTTCAGCACGATACGGCCGGCCAGATCGACGTTTTTATTAGCCGTTAGCTGGTGCAGCATATCGACGTCATTGTTGAAAATCAGGTCTGCGCCACTATCCGCTTTGGCAACCATGCCGGCGTACCGCTGCACCTGCGCATCGAGTACCTCCAGCGTCGCCAGGGTGTCGGCTTCGGCCCCGTGTGCGCCGATCAGTTCTTTATTACAGTAAAATCGGTAAGCAGCCGACAGGTTACGCGGTTCCATCAGGTGAAAAATGCGCTGCGCATCGATCAGCCGCCGATTCCGTACGTCGAAGCTGACGTCGGCCCGCAGAAATTCCTCAACGAGCAGGGGTACGTCGAAGCGGTTACTGTTGAAACCAGCCAGGTCGCAGCCTTCCATGAATTGCGCCAGCACTTTGGCAACGGCTTTGAACGGGGGGCAGTCAGCCACATCGTCATCGTACAGACCGTGAATCAGGCTCGACTCCAGCGGAATTGGCATACCGGGATTGATGCGCTGTGATTTCGTAACGACGTCCCCACCGGGCATGGCCTTCACGATGCAGATGTCGATAATCCGGTCTTTGGCGGTGTTGATACCCGTTGTTTCGAGATCGAAGAAAGCCAGTGGCTTACGAAGTACAAGTTGATGCGTCATAACTACGCCGGTTAGTAGGCCGGTTAGTCTACAAAGGTAAAAAACCTTTCTATTTCAGATAGGCTATATCGACCGGATATAAAAAAGAGGAGACAGCCCAGCCATCTCCTCTTTTTACCAAAATCAATCAATTACTTAAGCACTGGGGATAGTACTCGACACTGAATTCATTGTCAGCAACTCCTGCCGGAAGCCGCGCACCTGCTGGATAAACTCACTGGCTTTCCGGCGCGACACCTCAACCCGGTCACCGTTTATCAGGCTGACACTCAGCTGTGATTTACCCGTGCTGAAGCGGTCAGGATGAATATCGTTGAGGTACATCAGATTGATGATGTTTTTCTTATGCAGCCGGACAAACACATTGGCGGGCAAACGGCTCTGCATTTTTTTCAACGTCAGCGACACCATCAGCTGGCTACCGTCGGCGAAGTGAAACAGGGTGTAGTTGCCTTCCCCTTCGAGCCGCACAATGCGGTGGGCGGGCATTTTCCGACGAAACCGCCAGAACGGCAGCGTCAGGTCGGGGATGGCGAATTGCTGAGCGATCTGCTCAAGGCTGGCACCACTGAGTGGGCGCAGTTCGGGGCTTTTAGCCTTTCTCATAAAACAACAGTATGATGTGGATTAGTTCACTGATTCGTAGTAAGTTAGTCACAGACCCGTACCAGCGTGAACAAGTTTAGGCAAATCTTTCCGACCGCACAATACCAATAGGTACGAACGTCGCAAAAATGTATACCTCTGTATGAATGGGTACGCATCAAACTGGTTTGAGGGGTCTGTAGACCGCTGCCCCGAACTTAATCTACTCGTTCTTCCTTTCTCTGACAGATACCTGAATACCCGTTTTTCGCATGGCTACCCTGCTTGAACTCGTCGGCAACACGCCGATGGTTGAATTATCCCGGCTCAATCCCCATCCATCTATCCGCATTCTGGCCAAACTGGAAGGAAACAACCCCGGTGGTAGCGTCAAAGATCGGGCGGCTGCCAGCATGATTCAGGGCGCACTGGACCGGGGCGACATACAACCCGGCATCAAACTGATCGAAGCAACAAGCGGCAACACAGGTATCGCGCTGGCCATGATTGCCCGGCTGTATGATGTGCCGATCGAACTGGTTATGCCCGCCAACTCGACCCGCGAACGTGTGCTGACCATGGAAGCATTCGGCGCGACAGTTACCCTGACCGAAACGATCGAAGCGGCCCGTGACTACGCCGAAGCGCAGGTAGCCAAAGGCGGCTATCTGCTGTTGAACCAGTTTGCCAATCCCGACAATTACCTGGCCCACTACCGCACGACGGGTCCCGAAATCTGGCGCGATACCAATGGGCAGGTTACGCATTTCGTCTCGTCGATGGGCACCACCGGGACAATAATGGGTACGTCACGCTATTTGAAAGAACAAAACCCGGATGTACAGATTGTCGGTTGCCAACCCACCGACGGCTCATCGATTCCGGGCATTCGTAAATGGCCGGTCGAATACCTGCCCCGCATTTTCGACCCGTCACGCGTTGACCGGGTCATCGAAGTATCCGAGCAGCAGGCCACCGAGACAACCCGCCAACTCGCTAATGTAGAAGGTGTTTTCGCCGGTATGAGCAGTGGCGGGTCGACCTGGGCGGCCCTTCAGCTAGCCAGCGAACTGGCCGCGGAAGGCGTTACCAATGCATTAATCGTCTGCATTATCTGCGACCGGGGCGACCGTTATCTTTCGTCGAACCTGTTCGGGTAAGTCACCGGGCGACGTACTTTTGTCGTATGTACCGCCGATTAATCCTGCCACTGCTGTTTCGCTTCGACGCCGAAACGATTCACCACTTTGTAACCTCCGCGCTCAAGCTGGCTTTCGCCGTACCGGGTGTGTCGGCACTGTGCCGTCGACTATACACCGTCGATGACCCCCGTTTGGTACGGACCGTGTTTGGGCTAACTTTTCCGAATCCCGTCGGGCTGGCGGCTGGCTTCGACAAAAATGCCGAACTGGTCAGTGAACTAAGCGATCTGGGCTTTGGCTTCGTTGAGATCGGTACGGTAACTCCCCGCCCCCAACCCGGCAATCCGCGTCCGCGTCTGTTTCGGCTCAAAGCCGATCAGGGGTTAATCAACCGTATGGGATTCAACAACAAAGGTGCTGGCCCGGCCGCCGGTCGGCTGCGTCATTTCGCCCAGACGAAAGGCTACCGGCGGGTAATCATCGGTGGCAACATCGGCAAAAACAAAAACACGGCCAACGAGCGGGCTATAGCCGATTACCTGGCCTGCTTCCGTGATCTGTTCGATGCGGTCGATTACTTTGCCGTTAACGTTAGCTCGCCCAATACGCCCGGTCTGCGCGATTTGCAGGAACGCGAGCCGCTGACCCGGCTATTGTCTGCCCTGCAAGCCGAAAATAAAGCCCGGCCGAACCCCAAACCGATCCTGCTGAAAATTGCCCCCGACCTGACGGATGGACAACTGGACGATATCATCGCTATCGTAGCCGAAACAGGCATTGCCGGTGTGATTGCCACCAACACGACCATCAGCCGGGCCGACTTGGCCACGTCCGCTCAGACCGTCGAGCAAATGGGGCCGGGTGGTGTTAGTGGCAAACCCGTTCGTCATCGGTCGACGGAAGTGATCCGGTACCTGCATCAGCACTCGGGCGGTGCATTCCCGATCATTGGCGTAGGTGGCATCAACTCGGCCGACGACGCCCGTGAAAAACTCGAAGCCGGGGCTAGTCTGGTGCAGTTATATACCGGATTTATCTACGAGGGGCCCGCCATTGCCAAACGGATCAATCGGGGACTGCTGCAAAATTTCCACGATTCGGCAGTAGCCGTTTAGACAGCACCGTGCGGGCTTCCTCCTGACCGTATAAGCGAACGACGGCATTGGTGGCCTTTCTTTTCGCTGCGCCCACGTTTTCATACTGGATTTTGGTAAATTTTGGAAAATTTACCTCTGCCGCCTACAGCCTTATCTCAACTTATGGCACAGCCAACGACGTCACGACCTGTAAACCCAAGACCTTCTCCTACCAACGGTGCCGCCCGTCAGGCCCGGCCAACGCGCCCCAATCAACCAGCCCGGCCAGCGTTCAATATCGGCGCGTCGATCAATCGGCGGCTCAATGACCCACGTTCGATTCTGCTGACGGGTGTTCTGCTGATGCTGTTGGCGGTGGGCCTGCTTATTGCCTTTGTCTCCTACATGACTACCGGTTCGGCTGACCAAAGCGTCGTTGGGTCGGCCCTGTCAGAACCGTTGGCCGAGTCGGGAGCCGACACCCGCAACTGGGCCGGACTGGTGGGCGCGTATATTGCCCACGTGTTCGTGTTTCGCTGGTTCGGCGTGGGGGCGCTGGCTTTACCGCTGATTCTGCTTATAGCGGGTCTGAAACTGGCTACCGGTGCCGAACCGTTTCCCCTGCGCCGGGCCACAATCGGTCTGCTCTTTACGGCACTGTGGAGTAGCCTGATTCTTGGCTATATCGTACTGGTGACGAATTCCGCTGAAACAGCAAGCGTCTGGAGCGGAGGGATCGGCTATGAATTCAACTCGGCGCTGTACAGCCTGTTTGGCTGGGGGAGCCTGGCGTTCATCGGGTTCGGCTTGTTTCTATTTCTGGTGTACTTCATCGACATCCGAACCATTCAGCTGCCCCGCATCTCAACCGATTTCATCACCCGCCGATCGGATAACACAGGCAATACGCCCGACAGCAGTGCCAGCGATATTGATGAGGAAGCGATCAGCCCGCCCGTAACCGCAGCCCGACCCTCATACGTACAACCGGAGCCCTTTACAGACGACGATACGGATGATGACGATGAGCCGATTGTAACGCCAGCCCCCACGCCACCACCCGTTCAGGCAAGTCAGACCACGGAAAGCCTGCCAACAACCGGAGTCCCGCTGACGGTGAAAAGCCCCGTCGACGTGCCTGCCGCGCCAGCTGAGCCAGTTGAACTGAGTGCCACTCCTGCGCCAACCTACGAGCCCGACCCGTTTGAGGAAGATGACCTCGTCGCGCAGCATGGTCTATACGACTCAACGCTCGACCTGCCTCAGTATCAGTACCCAACCAACGAACTGCTGACCGAATACCAGAACAATCCCCGGGCGCAGGTGTCAGCCGACGAATTGACGGCGAACAAAGAGCGCATCGAGAACACGCTGCGCAATTTCGGCATCCGTATCGATTCGATCCAGGCGTCTATCGGGCCAACCGTCACGCTGTACGAAATCGTACCGGCCGAAGGGGTTCGTATTTCCAAAATCAAGAGTCTGGAAGACGACATCGCGCTGAACCTGGCCGCACTTGGTATTCGGATCATCGCACCGATGCCGGGTATGGGAACCATTGGTATCGAGGTGCCGAACAAAAATCGCGAGATGGTGTCGATGCGGTCGGTCATCACCAGCGACATATTCAGCAGCAGTAAGTTTGAACTACCCGTTGTACTGGGCAAAACGATTTCCAACGAGATTTACGTGGCTGACCTCGCCAAGATGCCTCACCTGCTTATGGCCGGGGCAACGGGGCAGGGTAAGTCCGTTGGTTTGAACGTATTGCTGACGTCGCTGATCTACAAGAAGCACCCCTCACAGCTGAAACTGGTGCTGGTCGATCCAAAGAAGGTCGAGTTGACCCTGTTCAACAAGCTGGAGCGGCATTTCCTGGCCAAACTACCCGACTCCGACGAACCGATCATCACTGATACGAAAAAGGTGGTCAATACGCTCAACTCGCTTTGTATCGAGATGGATAACCGGTACAACCTGTTGAAAGAAGCGGGCTGCCGAAACCTCAAAGAGTACAATGTCAAGTTTACGCGCCGGAAGCTGAATCCCGAAAAAGGGCACCGCTACCTGCCGTATATCGTGCTGATTATCGACGAACTGGCCGACCTGATGATGACCGCCGGTAAGGAAGTCGAACAACCCATTGCGCGGCTGGCGCAGCTGGCACGAGCTATCGGTATCCACCTCGTCGTGGCTACGCAGCGACCATCGGTCAACGTTATTACGGGTCTGATCAAAGCTAACTTCCCGGCACGGCTCTCGTTCAAGGTAACTTCCAAGATTGACTCGCGCACGATCCTCGATACGGGTGGGGCCGAGCAACTCGTCGGGATGGGCGATATGCTGCTGTCGTCCAACTCCGATATTATCCGGCTGCAATGCCCGTTTGTCGATACCGATGAGATCGAAGGCATCTGCGAATTTGTTGGTAATCAGCGCGGTTACGACGAAGCGTATGCACTACCGGAGTTCGTTGGCGACGAAGGCGGTCAGGGTGAGGAAAAAGACGTTGACCTCGACAACCGCGATCCGATGTTCGACGAAGCCGCCCGGCTAATTGTGATTCATCAGCAGGGCAGTACCTCGCTGATTCAGCGTAAACTCAAGCTGGGCTACAACCGCGCCGGTCGCCTGATCGATCAGCTCGAAGCCGCCAGAATCGTCGGGCCGTTTGAGGGCAGCAAAGCCCGCGATGTGCTGGTAATGGACCTGCAGGCGCTGGAGGAAATGCTCAGGCGGCTGAAAGGCGAGTAAGCCCGTTGACTCAATTAAACGTTGGTCGGCTATGGGCGTCTAACAAACAAGTACAGGATTCCAGCTTCCTGACGAGGCTGGAATTTTTGGTTTACCCGTTTTCAATCAACTCAACCAACCATGATCCGATTAATCACTGGTCTTTTTAGCTTGATTATAGTTCTAAGCAGCCCGGCTATTGCCCAGAAAGACCCGCGTGCGCAGACCATTCTCGACGCTATGAGCCAGAAATACAAGGCGCTGAAATCGTACCAGGCGGCATTCACGTACGCCAGCAGCGGAGCAACCGCCAAAGGCGACATCACGGTCAGCGGCAGCAAATTCAGACTAAAACTGGACGGGCAGGATGTGTTCACCGACGGTAAGACGATGTACTCCTATTCGAAAGAAGCCAAGGAAATAAACGTGCAGGACTACGAGAGCGGTTCGACCAGCGAGTTGAATCCGGCCCAGATTTACAACGTCTACCAGAAGGGTTATACGTACCGCTACGTCAGTGAGCAGAAGCAGGGTGGCCACACAATCGATGTGATCGAGTTGAAACCCACAACGGCAAAAAACACCATCTCCGCCGTTCGTCTGTCGATCGATAAGGCCGATAAGCTGATCCGTAACTGGACGATTACGGATAAAAACGCCAAACGCACGGTGTACACGATCACGAAATTCACACCCAATGCCCCCGCCCCGGACGCTCTTTTCACGTTCGACAAGTCGAAGTACCCCGGCGTGGAAGTCGTGGATCTGCGTTAGCGTAGTTTGTGGTTTGTGTTTTGTGGTTTATGGTTTGTAGTTGCTCCGCAAAACGGCTTGCGCCAGCAACTACAAACCATAAACCACGAACTACAAACGTACATTATACCTTCACCCCGAACGCCAGATCGCCTGCGTCGCCAAGGCCGGGAACGATGTAGTAATGATCGTTGAGGTGATCGTCGATAGCACCCAGCCATAGCCGACATTGGGGTAGTTGACGCTGTACGTGCCGAATACCTTCCGGGCTGGCCAGTACGGCGGCAATGTGTGTTTGAGCCGGTATACCGTAGCGTAGCAAGGCGTGGTACACTTTCTCCAGCGATTTACCCGTCGCCAGCATCGGATCACACAGAATCAGCGTCTTACCGCTCAGGTCAGGTGCAACGATGTAATCCATCGCGATTTCAAAATTTTCCTCGTCACCCGCGCTGTACCCTCGATAAGCGCCGGCGAACGCATTTTCCGCTACATCGAAGTAATTAGCAAAACCCTGATGGAACGGCAGGCCCGCCCGCAAAATCGTTGCCAGCACCGGCTGTTGCCGTAATAGTTGCGTCGACGCCGTACCCAGCGGAGTTTTTACATCGACGGTCTGATATGGCATCTCTTTTGATATTTCATAAGCCATCAGTTCACCCAGCCGTTCCAGATTACGCCGAAACCGCAGCCGATCTTTTTGAAGGGTAACATCGCGGAGTTCAGCAACAAACTGGTTGGCCAGCGAGGGTTGCTGTGCAAAAACAAACATAGGGGGCGTATCTGATTCGATGTAAATTAGCCCCCCAGTTGGCGTATATCCAAACCAATTATCTAATTTGACACCTTCCACAGTACCCTTATCGACCGGCTCGTGAATACAATCGGTTTGTAAGGTTAACGACTGTCTATGCGTACATCTCTCTACCTGCTCGGGCTTCTTTTTCTTTCCTTGCCGACCTTCGCGCAGAGCCCCTTCGTACCGCTCAACGCTGACTATTACCACCTTATTGACCGGTACGAAATCCGGCAGGGGCGCTGGGCCGAGGGCTTCCACTCGACCACCAAGCCCTACAACCGGCAAAGCGTGGTGCAACTGACCGACAGCCTGCTGGCCCACCCCGCTCCCGACTTTTCCGACACCGACTACTTCAACCTCAATTACCTGCGCGACGATAGCTGGGAATGGGTGAACGATCCGGTTAGCGACTCGGCCCGCCGGGTATTGGCCGCGCGCCGGATGCAGGCTCCCCCCGCCCCCGGCGACAGCCGACGTCCGCTGTTTGGGGTGTTTTACAAGAAAAAGTCAGATTTCTACAACCTGCAATCACCCGACTTCGATCTGCATGTCAGCCCGGTAGTCAATTTCGGTATCGGCTACGACAACGTGACTGGTTTACCCGATAACGCAGGTGCGCTCAACCAGCAGACATTCATCAACACGCGTGGGCTGGAAATTCGGGGGAGCATCGCCAAAAAAATTGGCTTCTACTCCTACTTCGCCGATAACCAGGCTATCTATCCCTACTACATCAACGATCAGTCGAGGCTGTATCAACGAAGTGGACAAGGGGGATATGCACCAGGGGAAAGCTTTACGAAAGCCTTTGGTACACGGGGCACTGATTTTCTAACAGCCCGAGGCTATTTCACTTTCAACATTGCGAAAATCATCAACCTACAGTTTGGGCACGACCGTAACTTCATTGGTAACGGTTTCCGGTCGTTACTACTCTCCGACAACGCCCCTCCTTACTTATTCCTGAAGCTAACTACAAGGCTCGGTAAAAATATTCAGTACACTAACCTGTTTACTGAACTTCAAAACACCCAGGACCTTCCAAGCGGTAACGTATTGAACCCGAGTAAATATGCGGCAATGCACCACTTGAGCATCAATATATCGCCCAAGTTCAATCTGGGCGTGTTTGAAGCGGAGGTGTTCAGTCGCGACCGTTTAGAGCTTAATTACCTGAATCCTGTAATCTTTTACCGCTTTGTCGAGTCATATCGGGGTAGTACTGACAACGCTATGATCGGGCTCGATTTCAAGGCCAACCTGGCAACGCATTTCCTGTTCTACACGCAGTTCATGCTGGATGAGTTCATATTGAAGGATATCATTGCAGGTAATGGTAGCTACACAAATAAGTTCGCCTTTCAACTTGGCGGCAAGTACATTGATGTGCTGAACGTACCCAATCTGGACCTACAGGTTGAGATGAATCTGGCACGCCCGTACACCTATTCGCACAAAGCAATACCTGACCAGGGCGTTGCAGCCAGTCAGGCCAATTACGTACACTACAGCCAGCCAATGGCCCATCCGCTGGGGGCAAACTTTGTAGAGGGAATTGGCATCGTACGCTATCAGAACAAGCGCCTGTCAGGCACTGGTACGTTCAGCGTGATGATGTATGGCACTGATCCACCAAGTCGAAACTACGGCGGTAACATCTTGCTTGACTACGAGACTGCCTTTCGAAAATATGATAACTTCATTGGGCAGGGGCGTAAAACCATCGCCACGTATGCAGATCTGCGGGCGTCGTACATGATTAAGCACAATGTCTTTCTGGAAGGTCGGCTGTTGTACCGTTTTCAGGACAGTCAGTACCGGCCAGACAGCTACACCGACCGCACGGCCAGCATCGCTTTACGCTGGAACGTACCGTATCGGAGCCTGGTATTCTGATCGCTTCACAAACGCATAAACACCCGCAGTTGCAGAACGAACAACAATCCGGCAACTTTGCACCCTCATTTTAGAATCCAACAATGCTTGACCTTATTCATAGCGAACTGACCGAAGCGCGAACTGTACTGGACACCTTTCTGGCGAACCCAGACAACCTAACGGCTATCGATCGGGCGGCTCAACTCATGGCCGATGCCATTGGCAATGGCCGTAAAATAATTTCCTGTGGCAACGGCGGTTCTCATTGCGACGCTATGCACTTTGCTGAGGAACTGTCTGGCCGCTACCGCGACAATCGCCGGGCGCTGGCTGCTATCGCCATCTCCGACGTCAGTCACCTTTCCTGCGTCAGTAACGACTTTGGCTACGATCACGTCTTTTCGCGCTTTATCGAAGGGCTGGGCAACGAAGGCGACGTATTATTAGGTCTTAGCACCAGTGGTAATTCGGCCAATGTGATCCGCGCTGTCGAAGCTGCCCGGCAACGGGGTATGCGTGTAGTCTTGTTGACAGGCAAAGACGGCGGTAAGCTAGCTGGTCAGGCAGATGTTGAGATTCGCGTTCCGCACTTTGGCTACGCAGACCGCATTCAGGAGATTCACATAAAGGTGATTCACCTCTTTATTCTGCTGATCGAAAAGCGCCTGAACCTGGCCTAGCATAAAATGGGATTAAATTTCCCTTGCTAGCCTAAATGTGCCCAAGCGGTTACATTCTTGGTATAGTAAAAATTCTACTGGCTGTTAAACTATTGTACTAGCTATACCATCAATACAAATAAATCTTGTTTATAGTCAATAAAATCACTAAATAAGTCTCAATTGGCCAGTAGAACGAGGTTTATTTGGCGAAATGATTTTTTTCCGATTCGAGTAGTCATTTCGTTGCTTTTGGCCGATTATTTGATTTATCCATTTGGAAATGAGAAAATAATCACTTTATTTTGATTCCTGCCTGTTAGCATTTTCTAAAAACATAAACCCGACGCACACTATCGAAACACGGCTCTACGTTACCTTATAGTCTTACTGAAAATGGAAAAAGCCCAGGTAAACGACAGTGAGTTGATTTCCCTGTACATCCGTGGTAATGAAAAAGCCTTCGCTAAGCTTGTGCAACGGCACAAATCGAAGATTTACACAACTATCTATCTGATTGTCAAAGATCAGTACATAGCTGAAGACTTAATGCAGGATACGTTTATCAAAGCCGTAGACACCATCAAGTCGGGTAAATACAACGAAGAAGGTAAGTTTCTTCCCTGGATTATTCGGATCGCCCACAACTTGGCTATTGACTATTTCCGCAAGGATAAACGCTACCCCAGTGTGGTGTTTGAAGACGGAAGCAGCGTGTTCAATACGCTCGAGTTTGCAGAGGACTCCGTTGAGTCGATGCAGATACGGCAGGAGACACACGAGCATCTGCGCGAGCTGATTCAGCGATTGCCAGAGCAGCAGCGACAGGTTCTGATTATGCGGCACTACGAGGAAATGAGTTTCCAGGAGATAGCCGACGCGACCGGAGTCAGCATTAACACGGCATTGGGACGTATGCGTTACGCATTAATCAATCTGCGTAAGCAACTGAGCAAACGTTCGCCGAGTTATGATAAAAACATTTACCCAAGATGATGTGATCCGGTATGTCTATGAGGAAACCTCGCCCGAGGAAAGCCTGCTCATAGAAGAAGCCTTGATGTCGGAGCCGGAATTGACAACGTTCTTCCTCGATGCGCTTGAACTGCGATCGATGATGAACAAAATCGAACGGCAACCCCGCTCTGGCGCGGTCGACAATATCCTCAATTATTCCCGAAATCATCCGTTGAATCCGCCGGCGCGGCTACGCACGTTGTAGCAGTCTGGTGGATTTTTGGGATTTATACACCTGGATGGCAACGTCCGGGTGATTCGTGCTATGCTTAAAAAAGAGCGGTTCCGCCGGTTTATCGAGTACTTCACCGAGCACTATCCTGAACCCAAAACCGAACTAAATTTCGCCAATCCGTTTGAGCTGCTAACGGCGGTCATTTTATCTGCACAATGCACCGATAAGCGAATCAATCAGATCACACCAGCGCTTTTCGCCCGTTTTGCGGAGCCGGAATCACTGGCTTCTGCGTCGGTCGATGAGGTGTTTACGTACATCCGAAGTGTATCGTACCCAAACAATAAGGCAAAGCACCTGGTGGGGATGGCAAAGGCCATCATGGAACGATTTGGCGGAGAATTACCAACGACGCTAAACGACCTGCAAAGTCTGCCGGGTGTAGGGCGCAAAACGGCCCATGTAATTTTGTCGGTAATTTATAATGAACCGACGATGGCGGTCGATACGCACGTGTTCCGGGTGTCGCATCGGCTGGGGTTGGCTCCGCTTACGGCAACAACGCCACTGTCCGTGGAGAAGTCACTCATGGCCCACATTCCAAAGGTATATGTACCCAAAGCACATCACTGGCTGATTCTGCACGGCCGGTATATCTGCCTGGCCCGGTCGCCGAAATGTAGTATTTGCCCGCTGCTGGACTTCTGCAAATATCCCGAACCTGACCGCTGATTGGTCTGATTGTTCTGAACTGTGATCTATCTGATCACGCCGATGAGCAATGATTTTTTAATCAACACAATCAGTTAATCACACAAATCACAGTTCAGACAGTCTTGAACGGTGATTTATCTGATTGGCTGATTTCTCTGATTTTTTAAATCACAGTCCGTCAGCGTAATCACACAAATCACAGTTCAAAATAATCAATGGTCAGTATTGCTCGGTGGCAGCGAAGAAAAAGTTGCCTTCGATCTCGGCGTTTTCATCTGAATCCGATCCATGAATCGCGTTGGCTTCCAGCGATTTCGCGTATAGCTTCCGAATTGTACCTTCTTCCGCCTGAGCAGGATTGGTTGCCCCGATCAGCTTACGAAAATCGGCGACGGCGTTCTCCTTTTCCAGAATCATTGGCACGATAGCGCCCGACGACATATACGTGCGGAGGTCGTTATAGAAAGGCCGTTCGCGGTGGACAGCATAAAACTGGCCAGCCCGCTCGGGTGTCAGCTGGGTCTTCTTGATTGCTACGACGCGGAAGCCTGCTTCCTCGATCATGCGTATGATTGCACCGGTATGATTACCCTCAACTGCGTCGGGCTTAATCATGGTGAACGTACGATTCGTTGCCATTAATAGGTTTTGGTTATCCAGATTTGACTCGCCCTAATTTGGGCGGGGGCAAAGGTAGGTAGATTCCGCAAGAAAGCCGCCGACGGACCAAACCCGCTGGTATCCAAAATATTCGTACTTTTGGCTTTCGATTAGGGCTCTGTCCCTTCTTCTATGCAGGATATTGACGCAATTGGCCGGTTGCTCGCCGAACCGCAGACCGTGCTGATTACTACCCACCAAAACCCCGATGCCGATGCTATGGGCTCGTCGTTGGCGCTGGCCGGGTATCTACGAAAAAAAGGCCACCGGGTAACCGTCGTTACGCCTACTGACTACCCGCAGAATCTACACTGGATGGCGGGCAACGACACGGTGATCGCCTTCGAGGAAAAGCAGCGGGTCGCGGTTTCGCAGTTAATAAATGAAGCAACCGCTATCTTCTGCCTCGACTTTTCCGCTCTTGACCGGATCAAAGAACTGGCCCCAATGGTGCGGCAGGCCAGGGCAACGAAAGTGCTCATCGACCACCATCTGGAACCGGAGTCATTTGCCGATATGGCGCTCTGGAACCCGGGGGCAGCCGCTACAGCTGAACTGATCTTTCAATTAATCAGTGATCTGGGCGATCAACACATGATCGATGTGCCGATTGCCGAATGCATCTACGCTGGTCTGATGACCGACACGGGTTCGTTCCGCCATTCCAACACAACCGGTAATGTGCACCGCATCGCGGGTGCGCTGATTGATATCGGCATTGACGTTAGTACGATTCACCGGCGGATTTTCGACAACGTATCTATCGACAAGTTTCGGCTGCTTGGATACGTGCTCAACGAAAAGCTCAAGGTGGTACCAGCGTACCGCTTTGCCTATATCACGCTGACGGAGGACGAACTGAAAGCCTATCGCTCGAAAACGGGCGACACGGAAGGTATGGTCAATTACGCGCTGGCTATTGACGGGGTCGTTATGGCGGCTATTATGATTGACCGGGGAGAAGAGATTCGGATCTCGTTCCGGTCGGTTGGTGATTTCTCCGTACGCGATCTGGCAAGCGCACATTTTAACGGGGGTGGGCACCGGAACGCTGCCGGTGGTCGTTCCAAATTAACACTCGCTGAAACCGAACAGCGCGTTCTGGCTATCCTGCCCCAGTATCAGCCGCAGCTACTAGCTACCGTCTGACAAGCGCAGATCTATTGTAAACCGTTCTTTTTCGTAAAACCAGTAACTAAGTTATGTCATTTAAACACTTCGGGAAAGCTGCATTACTCGTCGCCGTGATGGCGTCCTGCGGCAAAAACCGCGTTGAGGTCACCCAGAATGGCCTGAAATACCAGATTCACGAGCAGCAGGACGAGAAAAGCCGGAAAGGTAAAGTCGGCGATGTGCTGACGCTGCACCTGACGCTGATGAACAGCAAAGATTCGGTGCTGCGCGACACGCACAAAGAAGGTGCACCGTTCCAGATGCTGCTTCAGGTTCCTCCCTTCAAAGGCAGCTTTGAAGAAGGGCTAACCATGCTGGGTAAAGGCGACAGTGCCACATTCTACGTCAGCGCCGACTCGTTGTTTACACGCAATATGCAGCCAATGCCTCCGGGCGTTACGAAGGGTAGTGACATCGGTATCGCGGTCAAGATCCTGAACGTACAGTCGGAAGAAGAGTACAAGAAAGCGCAGGCAGCTGACTTCGATAAGCAGAAAAGTACCGACGCAAAGGTTATCAGTGATTACCTGGCCAAAAACAATCTGACCGGAAAGGCGCAGAAAACAGCGAACGGTGTATACGTGATAACGACGCAGCCAGGCACTGGCGCAATCCCAACGGCTGGCGACGACATCTCGGTCAACTACACGGGTAAGCTGATGAACGGAAAAGTGTTCGACAGCAACCTCACCAATCCGCAGGCCGGCGGTAAGCCGTTCCAGCTCAAAGTGGGCGTTGGTATGGTGATTCCAGGTTGGGAAGAAGGCATCATGAAGATGCACAAGGGTGAAAAAGCTACGTTGATTATCCCGTCGGGACTGGCCTACGGTCCGCGCGGTAACCCAACGATTCCGGCCAATTCGGTACTGATTTTCGACATCGATCTGCTCGACGTTCAGAAAGGCAAGCCGGGTCAGATGATGCCCCCACAGATGCCGCAGCAACAGCAGCCAGGTCGGTAGATCCTGGTATACAATTTACGGTTTTCAGTGATGGCTACCGTAGAAAAGCAGCAACGACAGCGGATAGCTGTCGTTGCTGCTTTTTGCTTTTCCACTAAGCGATAGCCAACGATTCAGTAATTCGCTTACGCAGCGCATCGGTTAGACGGAAGCGTTCTCCGTATTGATCGGCCAGCCGGTCGAAGGTGTTGACGAACGTTTCGACGCCGACAAAGTCAACAAATGATACCGCACCACCGGTGTAAGCCGGGAAACCCCACCCCAGAATCGACCCCAGATCAGCGTCGAGTTTGGTACGGACGACACCCTCCTCGAAGCAGCGAACGGCTTCAATGGCCTGCCGATACAAAAGCCGGGTTTTTACTTCGTCGACAGTTGGTTGCTGATCCGAGCGTGGGAATACGGTTGCCAGCCCCGGCCAAAGTTGTTTTGGTGCGCCGTCGGGATAATCGTAGAAACCGGCTTTGGCTTTCTTTCCTGCCCGCCCCTGTTCGACAAACTGTTTCGCTACCTGATAGCTTATATCAGCGTCAGTGATCGCGCCGTCCGCTACGCCCTGACTGGCGATTTTATAGACCAGTTCGATCGACACCTCATCCGTCACCGCCAACGGCCCGACGGGCATACCGGCATCTTTACCCGCGTTTTCGATCAGCACCGGGTTGACACCCTCACGCAGCAGCTCCATACCTTCCGCCGAGTACGTACCGAAGCAGCGCGACGTGTAAAATCCGCGCGAATCGTTGACAACAATGGGCGTTTTACGAATCTTCCGCACATAGTCCATCGCCACAGCCAACGCATAGTCTGATGTCTGCTCACCAACGATTAGTTCAACCAGCATCATCTTGTCGACAGGCGAGAAGAAATGAATACCGATAAAATTCGCTGGATTTGCGGCTGCGTTTGCCAGTCCACCGATGGGCAGTGTCGATGTGTTCGACGCGAACACACCAGTTTGGGCTAGCAGCGGTTCGGCTTCCTGCGTCACCTGCGCTTTCAACCCGCGATTCTCAAAAACGGCTTCGATAATCAGGTCGCAGCCCTCTAAGTCAGCCGCGTCGGTCGTGGTGTTGATGCGATTGAGTGTCGCTTCGGCCGTTGCGGTATCGACTTTGCCGCGTTCTATGCCTTTTTGCAGCAGGCTCCGCGTGTAGTCTTTTCCACGTTCGACCGCTTCTGCGGATACGTCTTTCAGAACAACCTCAATACCGGCTTGCGCCGACACGTAAGCGATACCGGCCCCCATCATACCCGCTCCCAGTACGCCTAGTTTTTTGACGTCGGTTTTGGGCTGATCCTTCGGTCGACTTGCCCCTTTGTTGGCTTCATTCAGCCCCAGAAACATCGTCTGAATCAGACTGCGAGCCACTTTTGAGGTCGCGACTTTCACAAAATGCCGCGCTTCGATCATCAGCGCCCGATCAATGTTGACCTGCAAACCTTCGTAGACGCAGGCCATGATTTCGAGCGGAGCCGGATAGTTGCCTTTGGTTTTATCCATCAGCATGGCCGTACCCGCGCTGAATGTCTGCACGCCAACGGGCGTCTGCACGTTACCGCCCGGCACCCTGAAATTATCTTTCGCAACAATTTTACCCGTCTTTTTATCGATTTGATCCCACGGTTTCAGCGGGTTCGGATTCGCAGCTATCCAGGCACGGGACATAGCCATCATCGCTTCCGGGCTATCGGCAATGGCATCGACCATACCGATTTGTGCCGCTTCGCTAACGCCGACTTTCCGCCCCTCGAGCATGAGCGGTAGAGCCGCCTGCATACCCAGCATACGTGGGAGCCGCTGCGTACCACCCCCACCCGGCAAAAGGCCAATCGTGACCTCAACTAGCCCGATTAGGGCTTTCGGATTGGAAAGAGCGATACGGTGATGGCAGGCCAGGCAAATCTCGTAGCCCCCACCCAATGCGGTACCGTTGATGGCCGCCACCGTTGGCTTACCCGACGTCTCGATGCCGCGAAAAATCCGGTTCAATTCCATCGATACCTTTAGTATCCCGGCCGGATCACTGTCACTGTTACGCAGGATCATTTTCAAATCGGCACCGGCCACGAATTCTGACTTGTTGGAGGTGACAATAACACCCGCAACGCTTTCATCGGTGTACGCCCGGTTCAGCGCGGCTTCAAACTGCGGAATCGACTCATCGTTCAGCACGTTCATGGGCGACGACGTCATTTCCCAGGCAATGATCGCCACGCCGTTATCGACTGTGTAGTGTATCATGATTATACCCGTTCAAAAATGGTGGCGATGCCCATACCCCCGCCAATGCAGAGCGTAGACAGGCCGAATTGTTTGTCTGACCGTTCGAGTTCTTCGATGAGTGTAGCCGAAATAATAGCGCCGGTAGCCCCCAGCGGATGACCGAGCGCAATCGATCCGCCGTTGACGTTGATGCAGCTATGATCGACGCCCAGCTCGTCCATAAACACCATCGGAATGGCGGCAAACGCTTCGTTGACCTCGAACAGATCGATGTCGCTGATATTCATACCCGCCCGTTTCAGGGCTTTGTGGGTGGCCGGAACCGGGCCAGTCAGCATGATCGTCGGTTCGGACCCGACTACGGCGAAGGCTTTGATACGGGCGCGGGGTTTCAGCCCCGTCTGTTCGCCAAACGCCCGACTGCCAACGAGCAGACCAGCCGCCCCGTCGACAATCTGCGACGAATTACCTGCGTGGTGAACGTGGTTGATGCGGGCTAGATCGGGGTATTTGAGCAAAGCCAGCGCATCGAGTCCCATTTGACCCATTGCTTCGAAAGCTGGTTTCAGTTTGCTCAGACTTTCCACCGTCGTGCCGGGCCTGACGCCCTCGTCGCGGTCGAGCAGGGTGATACCCAGATCATCACGAAAAGGAACGAGCGTCCGGCTAAACCGGTCAGCGGCCTGTGCCTCAACGGCCCGGCGGTACGACTCTGCCGCGTAGGTATCGACGTCGGTGCGGCTGTAGCCGTATTTAGTCGCGATCAGATCGGCAGAAATACCCTGAGGGACGATGTTATGCCGGGCTACGATTTCGGGATTGGTGAACAGCGCGCCACCGTCTGACCCCATCGGTACGCGCGACATGGATTCTACTCCCCCCGCAATAATCGCATCGACCTGACCCGACATGACGTAAGCCGCAGCCATGTTGATAGCCTCCAGCCCCGACGAGCAGAACCGGTTGAGTTGCACACCGGCCACGGTTTCGTCATAACCCGCTTCCAGCACGGCCGTTCGGGCAATGTCGCCCCCCTGCTCGCCAACGGGCGTTACGCAGCCCATGATTACGTCATCGACCAGCGCGCTATCCAGTTGATTACGGTCCCGCAGGTGTCGAAGTACACTGGCCAGCAGCTGAACCGGCTGAACGTCGTGCAGGGCACCGTCGCTTTTCCCTCGTCCACGGGGCGTACGGACGGCGTCATAAATGAATGCTTCTGCCATGCTACAGTTAAAAAATTAGTATGCTTGCATACGGTTTTCTATGTAGCAAAAGTACAGGCAAAAGCCAGAAATCGAAATTAATTTGCGCTAATCAGTGTCTGCATTGACCAAAACAAAGAACGGCCGGACTGTGGAGCCCGGCCGTTCTTTGTTGTATATGTCTCAGACAGCATCTCTGCTATCGTAGCCGCGCCAGCGGCTGATGGACCGTGTGTAGTTAGCCTTCGGCTACGACAGCAGAGATGCTGTCTGGGACTAAATCAATTACTTATCCAACACCACCGTTTCGCCAACAATGTATACACCAGCTTCTGTAGCCAAGTTATACACAGTCGATACGGTGCGGGTTGTTTTCTCTGCCTTAACGATCCGGTAGGGCGTGGCTTTGCCATTCTCCAGACGATACAGCACATCAGCGGTTGACAGATCGCCCATTGCCTTGCGGCCCGACGCGGTTAGTACGGGGTGATTGGCGGTTGCTTCAAGCAGTACAGGATTCGTCGGCGTGGGGGCGTTATCGGCGGCTACTTCGTTCAGGGGAGCAACCCAGACACCCGTCAGGGTAAACTGTCCGTCGTGCTTATCGACGCGGGTGACGCGGGTTACGATCTGTGCATTCGTTCTGGCGTCGTAGGCCATAACTGACTCACCAACCTGTACCGCATCCATCGATTTTGCCGTACCGTTCGGCAGTAATACCGGCGCATCAGCCGCGAAGCAGAAGTTATACTCTTCTTTCTTTTTGCTGCCGTCTTCGCTCTTGCCACCGCCACCGCTCAGCAACGACGCCATCTCGCGCGACAGCACAAACGTCAGCGTCGACATCAGGCCCGGCTCTTTTTCGCCTACGTACTTCAGGTCGTCGATGTACAAGTCCCACGCCTTGCGGTCAGCCGATTCGCCGGGGATTACGAACGACTTTGTTTCGTTGGTTTTGCCATTCTGATAAATCGCCAGTAAGCCCAGTTCTTTGGTATCGGCGGCCGCGAATATTTTGTAGAGGTAAATCTTCCGCGTGATTCCGTCACTATACGTGAAAACGTAAGCAGGGCGCTCCTCGTAGCGATCCAGAATATAACCGCCCGATTTAAAATAGGTGTCTTTGTCGAGGTTAGCGATTTTGATGGCTTTGACCGCTTTGGCCTGATCGACCGTCATACCAGCTGACGCGGTGGTCTGCGCCTGAACGCGCTGACAGAAAAACTGCGTCGTTACGGCGCAACTCAGAAAGAACAGGATAGCGAGGACGTTGTATTTCATACGGTTAGTAATGCTGTGTGTGAGGTTACCGTTATTTTCTGGTATATGCGCCAACGCGCGAATGAATAGCTTCGACCGTACGGTGGGCCGACGTCAGTGCCCCGGCCATCCAGGCCGTCAGGTACGTGGTGTGTTCACCGGCGAAGTAAATATTTCCGTCCGGCTCCAGTAAGGACGGGTAATATTTTCGGCGGGTTGCCTCGTCGTAGGTAGCCCAGCCCCCACCGTTGTACGGGATTCGGTGCCAGGCCAGTGAGAATGAATTATCGAACTCAGTGGGGTACTGCGGGTGAATTTTACTACCCTGCTCCAACGCCATTTTTTCACGATCTGCAACCGGCATAGCCCCAACGGCTTCAGCGCGACCGTAGAAATTGTAATACCCGATCAACACGCCCTTCTTACCCTGGAAGCCAAACGAGGGGTACCAGATCTGGTTGATGTCCATGTTTGTACGCGAGATACCACCGTAAATCCAATCGTCTTCCTCCCAGAACCGGCGTTTGAATTGCAGACCAATCTTGCCGGTCTTGATATACGGCACAAAGTCAGCGGCCCGCTTCACCGTTCCCGATAAATCAGACTCCAGGTTTTTGAGCATAGGCAGCGGCAGCGTACAGACGCAGAACTCAGCCGTGACCTCCTGTGGTTTGCCGTCTTTCTGGTACACGACCCGCACACCGTTGTCCGTCTTGCGTAGCTCCGTAACCGGCGCGTTGAACATGATTTTGCCGGACAGCTGTTTTTCCAACGCCCGTGGAATGGCATCCATTCCGCCGACCGGCTGCATCAGGGTCGTTTGTTGTTCGTAGATGTAGTCGCCGACGTTATAAAAGACCGGCTGCATAAAGCCCGAACGGAGCAGATCAGTCAGGCCAAACGGGTCGGTCATGTCACCGGGAGCAGGACCCGCACCGGGTTCGCCTTTGGTTTTATACCCGCGCCGGTTGGTGCCCTTGTACAGATGCGCAGTGTTCAGATCACCTTCATTTTTCAGAAAGTCGATCAGTTTCTCGACGTCCTCTTTTGTCAGTTCCTGATCGAGCGCGTGCTGATCGAGCGATTTCGTGAGCAGTTCGGCTGTGTAGCCGCGCATGTCGTTGTGGTACTCTTTGATACGTAACCGACGGTTGGCCATCGGTCCTGTGCCACCCTCGTTGAAGAGATAAGCCGCTTCGTTGTTGCCGTTGAAAATTTCTAACGGTACCCCAAGCTCCCGGCAATATTGCAGCGTCAGCTGATGGTGGTGCGGAATACGGGCGGCTCCCCCGTTGAAATACAGGCCATTTTCAAATGAACAGGCCTGCGGTGTACCGCCCATTTCTGTCTCTTTTGTCCCACCCCGTACCGTCCAGACGCGGCCACCGGAGCGGGAGCGGGCTTCCAGTATAGTACAATCATAACCAAGTTTACCGAGCTGATACGCCGTCGCCATGCCCGCTAACCCGGCTCCCAGTATCACAACTTTGCGGCCTTTGCCGTCGGTACGCTTACCATTGGCGGGCAAATCAAGAGCATCCGCCGGGGCCGACTGCAACAAACCCCAGGCTAGTAAACTCGCATAACTGGCACTCGTAGAATTGATAAAATCGCGTCGGGTCATAGAGAGAGGAAGGTGATTACATCAACCGGGTGCGGTGGCTTTTGCAAGGCCGTACCCGGCTGGTTTACCCCACAACTTTTTTGAAACTGTCAATGAAAGCCGTCATTTCATCCATTGTGCCGATGCTGACCCGGCAATAGGGTTGTCCGTCGAAGTCGCGGGTTTGAATACCGATACCGTTGGCAAACATGGCGTTGCTGAACGTTTTGGTTTTCATCCGAATCGGGAACAGAATGAAGTTGGCCGCCGACGGAATCACTTCGTACCCCATATCAGCCAATGCTTTGCTCGTGTAATCGCGGGCTTTTGCGTTCTCGGCGCGGCAATGATTTTGCCAATCTTTATCCTGATAGCTGGCGATACCGGCCATCAGCGTGGTGATACTCACTGCAAATTCGCCATTCGTGTATGGCTTTATCGCTTTCAGCATCTCTGGCTTGGCGATAGCATAACCCAGCCGCAAACCAGCGAAACCGTGAATCTTCGAGAATGTCCGGGCCAGAATCACGTTCTGTCCCTCGGCAACCAGCTTGCCCAGTTTAGGCCGGGCGGCCGGTTCGTAGAAATCAATATACGCTTCGTCAAGAAACACCGGCACTTTGGGGGCCACCTCACGGATAAACGATTCCAGTTCGGCCGTCGGCACCACGGTCCCGGTCGGGTTGTTGGGGTTGACCAGATAGACCAGCTTGACGTCGGGCGTAATCTTCGACTTGATCGTTGCCAGATCGAACTTGTAGTCTTTCGTCATCGGCACCGACACGATCTTGGCCCCGAACTTTGCCGACCGGTCGAGCAGGTCGTCGTAAGTCATGGCGCTCGTCAGAATCGTACCACCGTTTTTGGCAAAATAATCGGCCGATGCCATCAGAATATCCGACGAACCGGGCGACAGCATAATGGTTTCTGGCGTCACCCCTTCATCATCGGCGATCAACTTCTTCAACTGACCGAACTCCGTCCAGGCGTAGCGATTGCCTGACTCAGCGGCTTTGCAGAGCGCGTCTTTGGCAGCGGGCGAAATACCCAGCGGGTTTTCGTTGGCCAGCAACCGCGCTTTCAGCTTACCCATTTTCGAGAATGGATCGTCTGTAAAAGCAAACTCATTGACGAATTCCGGGGCAAGGGGAGCGGGAGATGAACTGGCTTTAGCGACTGAAAAGCGGCTCAACCCTACTCCTGCCGTTAGCAAACCGCTGGCGCGAAGCCAGTCTCTACGGGTCAGTTGTGACGACATAATTAGCTTGATTTTGGCGTATTTATAGATTGAATTTACTTATTTCCCGTAATTCACTGTAGACCAGTGATACTCCGTGAAAGTACAATTCTTTACGCGTAACATAACGTATCTCACCAATAAACTGCAAACTTTATTTGGCATATTAACCAAATAACCAAATATTAATACAATCATGTACGCTACAGTAGGGCAGTCGATTTTCTGCTCATCAAGCTTCCGACAATCATCGCAACGGTACTGACCAACAGCCCCCACATCATGGGTGAGTACTCCGTTTGCAGCCACAGACAAAGTAGCCAGACAATCAATCCCAGCCCCATCGACCACAGGCAACCCGGCAGCGTAGCGCGCTTCCAGTAGATTCCGGCCGTCAGCGGCACAAACAACGATATCAGGCTAAACGCCGATGATTCGCCCACCAGATCGAAAATGTTGGTGTCACGGGCAGTGCTCATCCAGACGCAGATCACCGTAATGACGACGATAGCCCGGCGGATCGTTTTCAGCAACTCATCGTCGCTTAGGCTCGGTCGGAAATACCGGACAATATTTTCCCCGAATACGGTTGCCGGTGCCAGTATCGCCCCGCTCGACACGCTTAAAATCGCCGACGTGACCGCGCCGAAAAACAGAATCTGCAGGGGTAAACTCCCGTGTCGCATCACCATATTCGGAATGATAAGCTGATTATCGGCGGGCAGGTCGGGGTGGAGTGTGCGGGCAGCGAGGGCAATGAACAGCGGCAGCATCGCAACAGTCAGGTATAGCCCCGATGCCAGATAAGACGCCCGAACAGATGTCTCTTCGGTTTTAGCCGCCATCACCCGCTGAAAAATGTCCTGCTGTGGAATTGACCCCAGCCCAATCGTAAACCAGGCCGCCAGGTAAGCGACCCAGTCGCGGGCAGTGTTGTGGGGCAGGAAGCGGAAGAAATCGGGCGACACCTGTTTCTGCACCGCCGACCAGCCGCCCGTGTCTTGCCAGAGACTGACAGCCAGCACCGCTAACGCAACGATAATGATAAGGTTGTGGAAGAAATCAGTAACCGAGATCGACCACATACCACCCAGCAGCGTGTACGCCATCACGACGGCCGCGCTGCCTAGCACACAATACTCGCGGGGAAAGCCGGTCACGACGTTCAACACGATGCCGATAGCGACCAGTTGAGCGGCTATCCAGCTGAAGTAGGACGGGATAATCAGGACGGCCGACAGCAGTTCCGCCGGGCGACCGAAGCGGATGCGGAAGTAGTCGCAGAAGGTGGTGATATGGAGCCGGTAAAGTGGGCGGGCAAAGAAAGCCCCTACCAGAAACAGGCACAGCGCTGAGCCGAACGGTTCTTCGATAATGGCCGGAACGCCCCCTTCGATAAACATGGCCGGTGCGCCCATGATCGTTTCGGAGCCAAACCAGGTTGCGAACGTGACCGACGCTGCCAGCACTAAGGGTAGCCGCCGACCCGCCAGTACGAAATCCTGTGAGGTCGTTACCCGCCGTGACGCCCACACGCCCACCGCTACGTTTGAGAGTAAGTACAGGATGATGCAGACAACGAGCAGCATATATTTTTATCAACACTAGCGGCACAGAGATCACAAAGATTATAAATCTAAACCCATAATACCCCTAAATCCCCTGAAGGGGACTTTGTCTGCTACGGATCAAAGTCCCCTTCAGGGGATTTAGGGGTATGGGTATATGGCCTCTACACGACTAGCGTTCTACCTATGAAGTGTATTTGTCATTCCGAGCCTGCGAGGAATCGTCGGACTGTACTGAAGGAATTCATACTACCGAAGATTCCTCGCAGGCTCGGAATGACAAACACGGCCCATGAGACCTGGATAACTTCAACGTTTACAACCGGATCGTAGCGGGCAGGTATTTAGCGATCAGGTCTTCATAGTATGGCTTGAGTTCGCTGACAACCGGCGGCTTCGGACTCTTCGAGTACAGGTCATACGGGTTGAACTTGTTGACCCATTTGAACATCTCCTGATCGTGATCGTCGAGCAGATGGTTGTAAGCGTGCTCGCGGTGTTGCGAATAGAACGAGTGGTACCGGATCATGTACAGCGCAGGCTCCGGCAGATAGTCTTTCGTAATATGGTACAGATACTCATCGTGCCCCCACGACATATCGACGTTTTTCAGCCCGCAGTTTGGTTTGTACACACCGTACTTCGTGTTGTACCGCTCGTCGTACGAGTCAGGGTTGGCTGCGAAGAACTCGGGGTAAACAATCTTGTCGGAATGTTTACAGCCTACCGGGAACGTATCGCCAACCACAGCCCACTGCGGCTCACCGAACAGGCAAAGCACCTTACCCATGTCGTGCAGAAAACCCGTCAGTACAAACCAGTCGGGGTGGCCGTCGGCGCGAATCGCTTCGGCGGTCTGCAACAGGTGCTGCAGTTGATCGAGGTCTGTATCGGGGTCCGAATCATCAACGAGTGTATTCAGAAATTCCATCGCGCTCCAGACCGGCAGCTCTTTTTTGTCGAACGCCAGGAAGTTGGCTTTCTTCTGCTGCACGAAATCATAGGTCTGATACGTGTGGTTGAGCCGGTAGAACTCCCGTACTGTATCACGTTCGGGCGTGTCGTAGTTCCGGTAATCTTCTTTTGACTTATGCTCCGGTTCCGGATAGCGGCTAATTACGTCGTCCTCCCACAGCTCAAGGCTGGCAAGAGGAGCATTCTGATCGATCATCATTGCAGGAATAGTTAATAGGTAAATGTATGAAAATTATCAATATCAGCGAGTTACACCAAAAACGTGCAAGGCCCCAATCCTGTTTTCAGGCCACTACCAGAATAGGGTGTATAGCACCGCCAGCGCACCAAAAATACCGACCGAGCCAACCACAAACGAGGGCGTGACCCGAAACAGGGACCGCTCAACAACGACCGTCCCATGCGGTCGGTGACTGGCCGGGTCGGTCAGCGTGACCACGACCATCAGGGCAATATCAATGCAAAACACCCACATCGTACGGTGGAGAAACGGAATCGGATCGGCGGTAGTACCCAGCCAGCCCGTAACCTCCGGCCAGAATTTCAGCAGCAGTGACAGAGGCAATGTCAGAATCGCAACGGTCATAGCAGCCCGGTTGGTCGCCCGCTTCCAGAAGAAGCCTAGGAGGAAAATGGCAAAAATGCCGGGGGTAATAAAATTGGTGTATTCCTGAATGTACTGGTATACCTGATCGAGCGAGCGCAGCAGGGGTGCCAGCGCAATCGCCACGACAAACGACAGCACAACCGCCCACCGCCCCACACGCACCAGTTTCTGTTCCGACGCTTGCGGATCGACGTACTTCCGATACAGGTCAAGCGTGAAAATAGTCGAGATAGAATTCGCTTTACCCGCCAGCGACGCAACCACAGCCGCCGTCAGTGCGGCAAAGGCCAGCCCTTTCATACCGATGGGCAGCAGATTCATCAGCACCGGATACGCGTGGTCGGGCTTGACAATACCAGCCGCATCGGTCATGGCCGACCGGAACGACCCTTCCTGATACAACACAAACGCAGCAATGCCGGGAATGACGGCGATAACCGGAATCATCAGTTTCAGAAAAGCCGCGAAGAGAATACCGCTCCGGGCCGTTTTCAGATCGGCCCCCAGCGCCCGCTGTACGATGTACTGATTACAACCCCAGTAATACAGGTTGTTGATCCACATACCGCCCAGTACCAGCGATAGCCCCGGCAGTTCGAGGTAGTGCGGATGCCCTTTTTCAAAGTACATGTGGAAATGACTATCAGCCCGGTCGCGCAATTGGCTCAGGCCGTTCATCACGCCCGCCGTACCGCTGCGGTCCGCAACCAGTTCCAGCGCCAGATACGTGACAACAAGCCCGCCAATGACCAGCACGATCACCTGAATAACATCGGTGTAGCCAATCACTTTCATGCCACCCAGCGTGATAAAGATGGCAAACAGGGCCAGCCCAATCGTGCAGGTGGTAAACGAAATACCGGCCAGCGACTCAATCGCCATGGCCCCTAAATACAGAATCGACGTCAGGTTGACGACTACGTAGACCACCAGCCAGAAAATCGCCAGAATCGTGCTGACCGTGTCGCTGTAGCGCTGAGCCAGAAACTGCGGCATGGTGTAGATATGATTCCGCAGGTAGATCGGAATAAAAAACGCGGCCACGATCACCAGTGTAGCAGCCGCAATCCACTCGTACGACGAAATAGCCAGCCCCATCGCGAAACCCGACCCGGCCATCCCGATAAAATGCTCGGCCGAGATGTTCGACGCAATCAGCGATGCGCCGATAGCCCACCACGTCAGCGATCCTTCGGCCAGAAAAAAATCAGTCGTATTTGTTTCTGCCTTGCGCCGACGCTGATACACCCAATACCCGTAGCCAACAACGATGACGAAGTACGTTAGAAAAACAAGGTAATCGGCTGTGGCCAGGTGGTTCATAAAAAAGGTGGGGTTTAGATGCCAAAGCACCAAACCCCACCTTTTTTACCGCATTCAATGGGTGAAAGAGCGAAAGACTGAAAGAGCGAAAGGTTGCTGACGCATTCACTTTCTCGCTCTTTCAGTCTTTCGCTCTTTCACTCTTTATTTCAGCGTCGAGAAATCGAACGTTTCGAGGAAAGCGGTCGTGAACTGACCCGACTGAAAACCGGGATCGTCCATCAGTTTGATATGGAATGGAATCGTGGTTTTTATACCCTCGATCACAAACTCCTGCAACGCCCGCTTCATGCGCGTAACAACCTCTTCCCGCGACTGCCCCGACACGATCAGTTTGGCAATCATCGAGTCGTAGTTCGGCGGAATGGTATAGCCGGTATAGACGTGGCTATCGATGCGGACGCCGTGACCGCCGGGTATGTGCAGTACCGTAATCTTACCCGGCGACGGGCGGAAGCCATTACCGGGATCTTCAGCATTGATACGGCACTCCATCGCGTACAGCTTCGGCGTGTAGTTACGGCCCGAAATTTCCGCGCCAGCCGCTACTTTGATCTGCTCTTTAATCAGGTCGAAATCCGTCACTTCCTCCGTAATCGGGTGCTCGACCTGAATCCGGGTATTCATTTCCATGAAATAGAACTTCCCGTGTTTATCGACCAGAAACTCAACCGTACCGGCTCCTTCGTAACCAATAGCCTGCGCCCCCTTGATGGCAGCAGCACCCATTTGCTCCCGCAGTTCAGGCGTGATAATAGGCGATGGCGTTTCTTCAACCAGTTTCTGGTGTCGACGCTGAATCGAGCAGTCGCGCTCCGACAGGTGACACACTTTTCCGTACTGGTCGCCGACGATCTGAATCTCGATATGGCGCGGCTCTTCAACGAACTTCTCCAGGTATAAGCCGTCGTTACCGAAGGCCGCACCAGCTTCGGTACGGGCATCGTTCCACGCTTTCTCGAAGTCAGCTTCCGACCGGATAATGCGCATACCACGACCACCGCCACCAGCCGTCGCTTTGACAATGACTGGATAACCCATCTCGGCTGACAGTTCCTTACCCTGCTCGATCGACTCAAGTAACCCTTCTGAACCGGGAATAACCGGCACACCAGCCATCTTCATCGTCGCTTTGGCGGTCGCCTTATCGCCCATGCCATTGATCTGCTCGGCCGTTGCCCCGATAAATTTGATACCGTAATCGGCACAGATCTGCGAGAACTCCGCGTTTTCCGACAGGAAGCCGTAACCGGGATGGATAGCATCGGCCCCCGTTACTTCAGCCGCCGAAATGATACTGGGAATGCTCAGATACGATTGTTTGCTGGCCGGTGGACCGATACATACGGCTTCATCGGCGAAGCGTACGTGCAGGCTGTCGCGGTCGGCAGTCGAATATACAGCCACCGTTTTAATGCCCATCTCCCGACAGGTACGGATGATTCGCAAAGCAATCTCACCCCGGTTGGCGATCAGAATTTTCTTGAACATAGCGGTTTAAAGAGTGAAAGAATGAAAGAGCGAAAGAGCGAAAGAGTGGCTGGCGAACCATTCACTCTTTCATTCTTTCGCTCTTTCATTCTTTAGTTTAGATCGGTTCAACCAGGAACAGCGGTTGATCGTACTCGACAGGAGTAGCGTTTTCGACCAGTACCTTGACAATCCGGCCCGACACTTCCGATTCGATTTCATTGAATAGCTTCATCGCTTCAACGATACAAACCACTTTTCCTTCGCTGATCGAATCACCTACTTCAACGAAAACCGGCGTATCAGGGCCTGACGACCGGTAGAATGTACCAATCATGGGCGATTTTACGGTGATGTAATTATCAGTGGCGGCAGCTGGAGTCGCCACGGGCGCAGCCGGCTGAGCCACCGCCGTCGGTGCCGCTGCGGGAGCCGGGGCAGGCGGGATAGAAGCCATCGTCGGGGCGGGGGCGGCTGGTACCGTGGGCACCCCCGTGCCGTACCGTTTGACGTTGATCTTCAGATCGGTCGTCTCAATGTTTACCTCGTCGAGGCCCGACTGAGAAATGAAATCAATAAGCTGTTGAATCTCCTGTGTGCTCATGCGGTTTTGTCAGGGAAGTGAATCGTCAGACGTTAGCAGAATGTAGTTGGACGGTGAATAGGGTCGTTAGTCGACGGCTTACTTCACCCGTTCAACGTAGTCCCGTGTACGGGTATCGACCCGAATTTTCTGGCCTGACTCAATGAAGAGCGGCACCATAATTTTCGCACCCGACTCAACTTCGACCCGCTTTTTGGGGCTGTTGGCCGTATCGCCTTTAATGCCGGGTTCAGCATAAGTAACCTCCAGTTCAACGAACGGCGGCAGTTCGCACGACAGGGGGGTGTCGGTTTCGGCGTTGATCAGCATTTCAACTTCCTGCCCTTCTTTCATTAGGTCAGCACCGTCAACGATCTTCTCGTCCAGGTTGATCTGATCGAACGACTCCTGATCCATGAAGTTATAACCCGCTTCATCTTTGTAAAGAAACTGGAATTTGCGCCGTTCGACACGCACCGGAGTGATCGATACGCCTGCGTTGAAAGTGTTGTCGATGACCCGACCTGTCGTTAAGCTTTTCAGTTTGGTGCGTACGAAAGCCGCGCCTTTACCGGGCTTGACGTGCTGAAACTCAGTGATCTGAAAGAGGTCGTTGTTGAAGTTGAGGACCAGCCCGTTGCGGATGTCTGCGGTCGTTGCCATTATTGCTGTACTGTGATTTGTCTGAAATTATATGCTGTCTTGTACTGTGATTTGTCTGATTTACTGATTACTATGATTGAAAAGGAAATCACAGTATCTCTGTGTAATCACGAAAATAATAGTTCAACATAATCTGAACCGTGATTTATGTGATTTGCTGATTTCCGTGATTAAGAGAAAAATCAGAGTTTGTCAACGTAATCAGCGACAATCACAGTTCAAAATTATCCGAACTGTGATTTATTGATTACCGTGATTTAAAAATCACAGCCTATTAGCGTAATCATATACATCACACGGGGCCGCCCGGCAGTTCAGGATAAATCCCAGTTCAAAACTAATAGGCCCACTTTACGTAAGCGGCACCCCAGGTGAAGCCGCCACCAAAAGCCGCTAACACCAGATTATCTCCTTTCTTGAGCTGCGATTCATACTCGGCCAGGCACAGCGGAATTGTTGCCGCCGTAGTGTTGCCGTATTTGTGAATCGTCATCATTACCCGATCGAGATCAATACCCATACGCTGGGCCGTTGCATCGATGATCCGCTTATTGGCCTGGTGCGGTACCAGCCAGGCAACATCAGTCCCTGACAGACCATTCCGTTCCATAATCTCGGCGGATACGTCGGCCATGTTCTTAACGGCAAACCGGTACACCGACGGGCCATCCTGATAGACGTAGTGCCAGCGCTTTTCTACAGTCTCGTGCGTGGGTGGGTAGCGACTGCCACCCGCCTTTTGAAACAGGTGGTTCTGCCCTACCCCATCCGACTTGATAATCGAGTCGATAATGCCCAGCCCTTCGTTATTAGGTTCGAGCATTACGGCTCCGGCACCGTCGCCAAACAGCACACAGGTTGTCCGGTCAGTATAATCGACGATGGCCGACATTTTATCGGCCCCTACCACGATGATCTTCTTGTACTTGCCCGTTTCGATAAACTGCGAACCAATCGTCAGCGCATACACGAAGCCAGAGCAGGCAGCCTGAATATCAAAACTACCGATATTGCGAATGCCGACCATATCGCAGATCAGGTTCGCCGTGCAGGGAAACACGTAGTCGGGCGTGGTCGTCGCGCAAATAAGCAGGTCGATGTCTTCAGGGCTGGTGTTTGTTTTCTCCAGCAGCCCCTGTACCGCCTTCGCGCCCATGTGCGATGAGCCCATACCTTCGCCCTTCAGGATGTGCCGTTCACGAATACCCGTCCGCGACGTAATCCATTCGTCGTTCGTGTCGACCATTCGCTCCAGTTCAGCATTGGTCAGCACGTAGTCGGGTACGTAACCGTGAATTCCTGTGATGGCCGCTTTACTCATAATTCAATTTGGGAGGGTACGTTACAAAGTTGAACGCAGGCAGATCGTACACGAGCAGACTGCTAACGCATAGCCTGCGCGATTTTGACGTATGCATTCGACTCCACCTGTCGAATCGCCAGGCCAATCATGTTTTTAATTGCCAGCGGTGAGGAGATCCCGTGGGCAATGATGACGTTACCGTTTACGCCCAGAATCGGACTGCCTCCTACTGATTCGTAGTTCGTCTTGTCCAGAAATTCGTCGCTGATGTTACGCTTACGGGCAGTTTCATAGAATGACTCACCCAATTTGAACATGGTATTACCCGTAAATCCGTCGGCCACAATGACATCCGCCTTGCCAGCGAAAAATTCATTGCCCTCCATATTACCGATGAAGTCGATTCGGGGGTTTTCTTTCAGCAACTGATGAGCCGCCTGCACAACCAGTGACCCCTTCTGCTCTTCTGAACCAATGTTCATCAGGGCCACACGGGGCTTCCCGATACCAAACGTATACTGCGCGTAAATCGAGCCTATTTCGCCAAACTGAGCCAGCATCTCAGGCTTGCAATCGGCGTTGGCACCAATGTCGAGCATAACGGCATGCCCACCGGTTACCTGCGGCACAAAGCCCGCGATACAGGGCCGCAGTACCCCGTCAATCGACTTGATGCTGAACAAGGCACCGACATGCATAGCACCCGTGTTGCCAGCACTGCAAAACGCATCCACACTACCTTCTTTCAAAAGTTTAAACCCAACTCCAATGCTGGAATTGGGCTTCTGAGACAGTGCCTTTGTCGGATGTTCGCCCATATCGATTACCTCGCTGGCATCGACCAGCTCGATACGACCGGACAGAGTGGTCTCCTGCTTCTGCAACAATGGTTCAACAACGGACTGCCTGCCAATCAGAACGATGCTGACGTTTTGTGGTAACTCGGCAGCGGCCATTATAACCCCCTCAACGATGGCATCGGGGGCAAAATCACCGCCCATGGCGTCCACTGCTATTTTCATTGACTCTACTAGTAAGTATCCTGCCAGCGTCAGCCAGCGTTTTCACTAAACCGCGTAAAAATAGGCAGGTGACAGGCAATAAAAAAGTATTTCGCGTTCATCCCAATTGGAACGTCAACGAAATACTTTCCGTAATAAGCTGACAATTAAGCAGTTTTCGCGTAATTCTCAACAACCATTTGTCCTTTGTAATACAGGTTTCCTTCGAACACGTGGGCATGGTGCCGCTCGTGCACTTCACCCGTCTGGGCGTCGGTCGAAAGGGTGACGGCCGTAGCCTTGTAGTGCGTTCTGCGCTTATCGCGCCGGGTGCTCGAGTGTCGGCGTTTGGGGTGTGCCATGGCTCAGTTTATCTGTTCGGTTTTTCGTTCTCAAACGGCCTGCTGTTTGTACAGCCAACCGGTTACTAATTGTTATTCAATTTGCGCAGGGCTTCCCAACGCGGGTCAATTGCTTCATCAGGCGCATCGGCGGTGGCATCATCAGCAGGTGCACCAGACTGGTACACTAGTTTGCCATTTGCATCGTCATCCTGTTCGTCGTCCTCGTCGCGAAAGCGGGGATGTAACCGCTTCATCGGCAGGGCCAGGCCAATAAATTCGAATATGTAGCGGGCCACGTTAATGGTTGCTGTGTTCCGCTCGATCAGTTCGATTTCGTCGCTTAACTCTTCGTTGTGGTCGCCGAACTTAAGCAGCATCATCTGCTGCGTATCGATTGGTTCGTCGTACAGATCCAGGCTCCGGTCACAGGTTTGCTCAACAGCTCCCGAAATGTGAAAGTCGAGCCGAATCATCGTTTCCGACTTATCCAGCGACAAATGTGTGCGTACATTTCCCTTCTCGATCAGTGGCTGATCAAGTGCGGCAAAAAACGCGTCGCCCGACTCGAAGTCGTACTCGTGGCGTTTATTGTCCAGCCCGGCAATGTTTATGTCGTAGGCGCGTAGCGGATTCACTGTCGTTGACGCTCAAAAATTTAAGACCGCAAAGGTACGAATTGTTTGTCAATCAGTAAAGTGCATACCGAAAAAAGCCTGCCGATTCTATTTTCTCCGGCAGCAGCGTAACCAAAAAGTTACGCCGGCAAGACCGTTTTGGTCCATTGCCGACGATTTGTTGCCAACAGGGCGGGGGTAGAATTGGTTAGCTACTTATCGGTACGACTTGTCCCAGGCTGTACCGATTCCATAAATAATTCTATCTTTACTTACTACCTGTCAATTATGGCCGACTATCAGCTTGTCGAACGACACGACATCGAGCATCACAATGAATATTACGAAGTGCGCACAACCGGCACCGACGAACCACGCAGTTTGTTTTTTACGACCAACGAAGAAAATCTGGAAACGGTCGCTGCCGATATCGTCGCGGCCGAATTACCCGGTGCTGAAAACTGGACGGTAATCCCGCACCGTAAAGACAACTGAGCCATCCCCATCACCGATCATTCAGCATTACCTGATTTTCTGAATGATCGGTGACGCTACATTCCTTACCCCAAAGTGCATCTGATGGAACCCCTTTTTGCTACTCCGCAAACCGAAGCACTCGCTCCGCGCATTCGTGAGTTTGTCCTAAACGAACTAGTGCCGCTCGAAACGACGGAACACCTCACGGGTAATTTTTCAACCGTCGCCCGTGTGCTTGACCAGAAGCGCGAACTGGTTCGAAAAGCGGGGTTGTGGGGATTACAACACAGTCTTGATGAAGGTGGTTTGGGTTTGTCGCTTTGCGAGTTCGGCCAGATCAGCGAACTGCTGGCGTGGAGTCCATTCGGGCATTATACCTTTAATTGCCAGGCTCCCGACATCGGGAATATGGAACTGATGCACAGGCACGCGCCCGACGCCCTGCGAAACCGGTACCTGGACCCATTGAAAGAAGGGCATATCCGCTCCTGCTTCTCGATGACGGAACCGGAGTTTGCGGGGTCGAATCCAACGCGACTGGGAACGGTAGCCGAACGCGACGGTGATAGCTGGCTTATCAACGGCCATAAATGGTTTACATCGTCGGCCGATGGGTCTGCGTTCGCGATTGTCATGGCCGTAACGAATCCCGACGCGGCACCGCACCGCCGGGCGAGTATGATTCTGGTGCCGACCGACACGCCGGGCTTCGAACTGGTTCGCAACATCAGTATTATGGGCGAGCCTTCCGACCACTGGGGCAGTCACGCCGAGGTACGCTACACCAACGTCCGGGTACCGCTCGACAATCTGATCGGTGCCGAGGGCATGGGTTTCGCACTGGCGCAGGAACGGCTGGGGCCGGGCCGGATTCACCACTGTATGCGCTGGATCGGTATCAGCGAACGCTGTCTGGATTTAATGTGCCGGCGGGCCGCTACCCGCGACATGGAGGAAGGGGTTATGCTGGGCGAAAAGCAGTTTGTACAGGGCTGGATCGCCGAAAGCCGCGCGCACATCGATGCGGCCCGGCTGATGGTGCTTCGGACGGCCCACAACATCGATCAGCGGGGCGCGGCAGCCGTGCGCGATCAGATTTCGGAAATCAAGTTTTTCGTAGCCAACGTGATGCTGACGGTGATCGATCGGGCGATTCAAACGTATGGCGCGATGGGTATTACCGACGACATCGTGCTGCCGTGGTATTACCGGCACGAACGGGGTGCGCGCATTTACGACGGCGCCGATGAGGTACACAAAACCGCCCTAGCCCGCAGCATTCTGAAAGGCTACGGACTCGACACGCGTAAATCGAATCCCGTCAGTAGCCACCACAACGCATGACACCCGATCTACCGACAACGATCCGCCCCGGCGAACAGCTGGATCAGGCTGCTTTGCAGACGTACCTTACAGAGCAGTTGCCTCACGTCGGCCAGCTAGTCAGCATCCAGCAGTTTCCGGGCGGGTATTCCAACCTGACGTATGCGCTGACTACCGCCGATGGCCGGGCGTATGTGCTGCGCCGACCACCAGCAGGCGCAAAAGCCATCAGGGGCGGGCACGATATGGGACGCGAATTTCGGGTACTGACTTTGCTTCAACAGGCTGGCTACGGGCAGATTCCAACACCAGTCATTTATTGCGACGACGAGTCGGTACTGGGTTACCCGTTTTATGTGATGACGCGGGTACAGGGCGTTATTCTGCGGGCATCTACAACCCCAACGCGCGATCTGCTTCCAGAAACCATGCACCAGCTGTCACGTTCGATGGTCGATACAATGGTGGCGTTGCACGCGATTGCTATTGAGCAGACGGGGATAACACAATTGGGTAAGCCAGACGGGTATGTGCTGCGTCAGGTTGAGGGATGGCACAACCGTTATGAAGCAGCCAAAACCGATGATATCCCCGCTATCGACGCGCTGTTTCGCTACCTCACGGATTCGCTACCGGTATCGCCTGCGCCAACATTGCTGCACAACGACTTCAAGTATGACAACGTCGTTCTCAACCCCGATTTTCTGCCTGAAATCCGCGCCGTACTGGATTGGGAGATGTGTACGGTCGGTGATCCGCTAATAGACGTCGGTACAGCACTCTCTTATTGGTCAGAAGCGGGTGATAGTGACTTCCGAAGATCGTTTAACCTGACGCATCTCCCCGGCAACCTGACCCGGCAGGAATTTGCCCGGCGCTATAGCGAACGTAGCGGACGCGACGTATCGAATCTGCTCTACTATTATGTATTTGGCCTGTTTAAAAATGCGATCGTCATGCAGCAAATCTACAGCCGCTACCGCCGGGGGCTCACCACCGATCCTCGTTTTGCTGGCCTACTCACCGGTGTGCAATCGCTCAGTAGCGAAGGGCTACACAGCGTCGAAACCGGCACGTTGTAGCGACGCGAACGGTCCGGCGCCCCAGCCTTCGCGTCGCTATATGTCAAACCACTCGCTATGACTAACGCACTCCTGATCATTGATACACAGGTTGACTTCTGCCATCCCGACGGCGCGTTGTTTGTGCCGGGGGCCGCGCAGGACGTTATACGCATGGCTCGGCTGATTGAGCAACATGCCCGGCAGATCGATCATATCGTTGTCACGCTGGATACACACCATGTACTGGATATTGCGCACCCGTTATTCTGGCAGGATGCGTCGGGAAATCATCCGACTCCGTTTACGACTATCAGCGGGTCGGATGTCGACAGCGGACGCTGGATACCGCGTTTCGAGGCTGAAAAAGCCAGACGGTATGTGCACGCGCTGGAGACAGGTGGTCAGTTTCAGCATCTGATCTGGCCTGAACACTGCCTGCTGGGTTCGCGCGGAGCGGCCCTGCACGACACGCTCCTCGTGGCCCTGCGCGACTGGACACGCCTGCGCGACCGCGATTACGCAGCCGTGCAAAAGGGGCTGTATCCGTTGACCGAACACTTTGGTGTATTTCAGGCGCAGATACCCGACCCAGCCGTGGCCGAGACACAGTTAAACACCGCTCTGATCGCTGATCTGAACCGCTTCGACTCGGTATATCTGATGGGTGAAGCCAAGTCGCACTGCGTCGCCAACAGCCTGAAACAGCTACTTGATTTTGCCCCCGAACTGGTGCCAAAACTAATCGTCGTAACTGACTGTACGTCCGACGTAACAGGATTAGGCCACCTCGCTGATCCGATTTATGCCGAAGCCCGGCAGCGGAATGTGCGGTTTCTGACTTCAGACGCGGTTTTCAATTGAAAAACCGTACCTTTTCAACGTTATGGAAAAAACGTTGGCCCTCTTCCCGCTGAATCTGGTCGTTTATCCCGGCGAAGACCTGAACCTGCACATATTCGAACCGCGCTACCAGCAACTTGTCAGCGAGTGTATCGAAGAGGAACGCACGTTCGGCATTCCCGCCTTTATCAACAACAAGCTTCCCGGCTACGGTACGGAGATGCACGTGACAACGCTGCACAAGCGCTACCCTGACGGCCGGATGGACATCAAGTCGAGGGGCGTGGGTGTATTCAAGCTGGTCAACTTCGAGAATCCCGTAGCGGGTAAGCTATACGCCGGTGGTGAGGTCGAACTGGTAACGCCGGGCGACGGCTACAGCGCGCACACAAAGGCACTGACCGAACGACTCGATCGCCTGTACGACCTGCTACAAATCGAGGTAGACTATGACTCCAGCGACGAGAACTTCTCGTACAAAGTGGCTCACAAAGTCGGGCTATCCATCGATCAGGAATACGATGTGTTGCAGCTGGACTCAGAAGCAGAACGACAGTTGTTCCTGATTCAACACCTCAACACGGTGCTGCCAGTCGTGTCGGATATGGAGCGGACCAAGCAGCGCATCCGCATGAACGGTCATTTCAAAAACCTCGATCCACTGAATTTTTAAGTTGCGGATTTTTTGTGGTTGTAAAGTCATAGAGTCGTGACGTTGTAGAGTTGCTGGCGCGTCGTGGCTGACGCCGGATGGCAACTCTACAACGTTACGACTCTATAAATTTGCAACTTCCTTTATCCTTTTTCCTGTACTTCGCCGATCTTTTTGGCTCGTTTCGGGAGCTGATCGGCCAGCTGCTGGAGGTTTTTAATCGGTGGGCGCGGCTTTTCAGCTTCCCCAATCAGGAACCCGTACGGCTTCAGTTCATCGACAGCGTCAAAAATTACCTTGATGATCGCTGTCATGGGCAGCGCCAGTACCAGACCCGGTAACCCCCACACATTCTCCCATAGCAACAGGACGATGATAGCCGCCAGCGGATTGATACTAACTTTCGATCCGACGATGTAAGGCGTAATGAAATTACCTTCCAGCATCTGCACGAATAGAAATAAGCCAATCACGGCGACAGCTTTCAGTGGGTTGTCATCGGTAACCAGAGCGTAAGCCGCCGGCAGCAGCGATCCCAGCGAAATACCGAAGTAGGGAATCAGCACCAGACACGCGCCGAAGAACCCGAAGAACACGGCATAATCGATACCCAGAATAAACAAACCGACCGTCATCAGGGTGCCGATAATGAGAATAACCAGCACCAGCCCAGCCAGATAATCTTTCACAACCGTATAGATGCCCTCCATCACACTGTCGATTTTCGACTTGCGGGTATCCTCGAATGCTTTGTAGAAAAACGACCGGAAAAAATCGCGGTAGAGCAGGAAAAAGAAACCAAACAGCAGTACCAGAAACACATTGGTCAGGGTACTGGTCGTAGCCAGTAATGTCGACGTGACGATAGTACCCCCTTCAGCCATCGCTTTGTTCAGGTACTTCTGTACCTCCGCGCCCTGTTGCCGCCGATCGATGTTAAACCGCTCATCGGCAAACGTTCGTAGCTTATCGATGTAAACCGTGCTACGCTCAACAAATTTCGGGACGACTTCAGCGAAGCTGCGTATCTGGATAGAAACGACGTAAGCAAGGCCCAGCACCACGGCGAGGGCCAGAATCAGGCATATCACAATCGACAGCACACGCGGTACACCCCAGTTTTCGAGTCGCTCCACGAGTGGAAACAGCAGCACCGAAAACAGGATAGCAAAAACGAGCGGAATCAGAATACCTTCGAGTGTATGCAATCCGTAGATGATGATAACCATCGCGATCAGGATGCTGCACAGCTTGGCGTAAAATGGGAGATCAACGTTTTGTGATCGGTTGTTCATGGCAGGTAGCGTAAACGTATACTATGCCCATAAACTGTTCACTCCGCAAATCGTTACGATTTTATGTCCAATTTAACCGAATTGTCTGCGTAAGTAGCTCACTTATGTAGAAATACGCATGGCGAACGTCAGCAAGCTACTGCCCATCAATATATTGACCGAAAGATTCTGAGTCGTAGGCTGTTAAGTTTTTGTTAAGGTTACGTTATTGATTCGTGACCTTGTCGCTAAGCCATTTAACTTCGGGGCACCGACCGATCCTTTTTTCCCATCGGTCCCCACCAACTCTGTGCTGTATGAGTGCTGGCAAAACTGCACAACCACTTCATCGTATTCTGGTCGTTGATGACGATGCTGACATCCTTGAGATGCTGGAATACAACCTGACAAAAGAAGGATACGATGTCCGAACCGCCACCGACGGGCGTAAGGCACTTGACGTAGCCCGCACCTATTTACCAGAACTTGTCATGCTCGACATTATGATGCCGCACCTCGACGGCATCGAAGCTGGTCGGCAGTTACGCGACATTCCCGAGTTACGGCAAACGTACATTCTCTACCTGACAGCCCGTTCGGAAGAATACTCGGAAGTGGCGGCTTTTGATGTGGGTGCCGACGATTACATTACCAAGCCCATCAAGCCACGGGCCCTGATGAGCCGTATCAACGCGCTGTTCCGCCGGGAAGCGCAAAAAGCTGATCCGGGCGAGCAGATTATCATTGCCGATCTGTCGATCAACCGGAAAAACTACTCCGTTAGTCAGGGCGAAAAGTCGATCATTCTGCCCAAGAAAGAGTTTGAACTGCTGTTCTTTCTGGCGCAGCACCCCAACAAGGTATTCAGTCGTGAAGAGCTGCTACAAAAAATCTGGGGTGCCGATATCTATGTGCTCGAACGCACCGTCGACGTTCATATCCGCAAGCTGCGCGAAAAGATCGGCGATACGCAGATTCGCACGTTGAAAGGTGTGGGTTATATGTTCACCGACCAAAACGAATGAGTGAATTATTGAATGAGTGAATGAGCGAATAAGTAGCCCATCATTACAGTGAGCTAATTTTGCGGGCTGGCTGTGGTAACCGACCTTCTCCAATTCACTCATTCGCTCATTCACTCATTCAACAATGTCCCTCAGTCCGCGCATCATTGCTTTTTTGCTGGCCTGCATGATTTCGGTTGTGCCGGTCATTTTCCTCACGTTTGTCGACGACGTAACCAATAGTATGCTGTTTGTGGTGGGGCTTTCCAGCTTCGCCATCTCTTTTTTCCTGGTGTTGTACGCCATCGAACTACTCGTGTATCGCGAGGTCGATAAGATGTACAAAACCATTCGACAGCTGAAAATTCGGGATTTCAGCCTATCGAGAAAAGCCGTCATCCGCGACGATAACCCGTTCAAAAAGCTGAATGCTGAATTCTTCGTGTATGTCACGAAAAAGCAGAAAGAAATTGACGAACTGAAACGGCTCGAGCAGTTCCGCCGTGAATTTCTGGCGGATGTCTCGCACGAGTTGAAAACCCCCATTTTTGCCGCGCAGGGCTTTATACATACGCTGATCGACGGGGCAGTTGACGATGAGCGCGTACGGGATAAGTTTCTGTCGAAGGCTGCCAAAAGTCTCGATGGGCTCGATGCGCTGGTGAAAGATCTGGTGGCCCTGTCGCAGCTGGAGACAGGCGAAATCAAGATGAATTTCGAGCGGGTCGATTTACGGCTGACAACGCAGGAAATTTTCGAGCAACTGGAAGATATTGCTGAAGCAAAACGTACCCATCTACGCCTGCGCACATCGCTCCCCGGATCAGTCTGGGTAAAAGCCGATCATCAGCGTATCCGGCAGGTGATGACCAACCTGATCGAAAACGCCGTGAAGTATGGCAACGAAAACGGTCGGGTTCAGGTCAGTCTGGAAGAAGACCGAAAACACATCATCATATCGGTGCGCGACGACGGTCCCGGTATCCCGCCCGAACACCTGAGCCGCATCTTCGAACGCTTTTACCGGGTCGAGAAAAGCCGCTCGAAGGACCGGGGCGGCACAGGTCTTGGCCTTGCCATTGTGAAGCATATTCTGAGTGCCCACAAGGCCAAAATCACGGTTATGAGCAAGGTCGATAAAGGCACCACCTTCCGGTTTAAGCTGGACAAGATGGATTGATGGTTTACGGGTTAATGTTCAATGTTTGAAGTTCTTCCGGCAGCACAACCTTAAACATTGAACCTCAAACTCTCAATCAGATCATTCGTTTCAGGGCGAAGGCGGCAACGAAGATCTGACCGCTGCGCCGAACCAGAAACGACATTTCCCGGCCTTCACCGCCCTGGAGCAGCTTATAAATATCGCTTATCGTCAGCTCCTTCGCAGCGTTTTTATTGATGAATAAGACCTCGTCGCCTTCGTGCAGGCCCGCTTTTTCAGCCGGTGACCCTTCGGCCACATGACCAACGTAATAACTGCGAAACTGGTCACCCCTGGCGCGTAGTTCAAGCCCACTCATATCGTGCTCAAACTGCTCGCGCATCAGCTTCCGAACCGGCTTCATGACCATGTACTGGCCCTGGTAGTTGAACGTAACGTTGAATCGGCGCAGCAGTTCGCATCCCACATTTCCCTGCCGTTGCGGCATGTCAATCAGTTTAGCCCGATAAGCGATGCTGTCGGGAAACGACGCCAGGATGTTAGCCAGTTCGTAGCGCCCAAACCGCACTTTACTGATACGCCCCAGGCTACCGTTGATTACGCCGTTTAACCCCCGGCCCAGCTGCGCCCGAATTACTTTCTCCGGTAGTGGCAGTATCGAGGCACTTTCACCATGATTGAGCAGCAGCGCATGCCCGGCTCCGGTATCCAGCACCACCCGCAACGGCGTTGATTTTTCACCGTCGAAAACAGTCAGCGCATCGGTATACACTTTTGTATCCTGAATGGTGATCGGTAGCTGATCCCCCTGCCTTTTCCGGTAGCGGTATTTGTTGGGTTTCATCAATGTGATCTCCCGCCGTTGAAAATCGATATTGACGACGAAATTGTCGAAAACTTCATACCCGAATATGCCGTGTATAGGCGTACCGACGTATTCCGACAGTTTCAGAATATCTTCATCGAGCATCACGACGTTATGGTGATTAGCCCGCAACGCGCCCATGCTGAGCGTGTTATCGATGGCAATGGTTGCCATCAGGTTGGTACCCTCCCCCGCACCGCTCAGCTTGATACGTCGGGTCTTCTTCATCGCGTGGTTCGTCAGCGCAGCCGGGTCGGTAATGATCGTATGCCCAACGCCCGTGTCGAGGATGAAATTGAGCGTGTCGGAATCGTTGATTTGTACCGGGACGATAATCAGGTTTGAATGTAGCTGAAACGGAATCCGGGCCCAGTTGCGATCGTGGGTTAGGAAGAATCCGTAGCGGTCCCGATCAGGCATACGTGGGTCACTTGCACGGGTGGCCAGTCCACAAAAAAGCAGTCCGATGACAAGTCCCAGCGTTTTCATGTATACAGTGTTTCTTCTACGAATGTACTTATTTTTTATCCGGAAAACACAAATCTGTGATCGTTGTTTTCCGGATTCTCAGTAGAAATACCTGGGTATGATCGTGAGCCGATAAATTATGGCCAATCGGAGCAGGCCGGTTTGACCGAAAAGCCCTAATTTGGCCTGCAAATGCCTGTCCGACGATGATCGTAAGCAGTGTATGTACTTGTTGATGAATAAATTAACTATCGAGTATGCGTAAAAAAATTGTTGCCGGTAACTGGAAGATGAACAAAACCCTCGATGAGGCAAAGGCGCTTTTGTCGGAGGTAATCCATATGGTGCAGGACGAAGTAACCAGCGACGTGACGGTTGTACTGTGCCCCCCGTCGATCTACCTGACAACTGCCCGCCAGTACATCCCGACGGGAGGCCGGATCAAGCTGGGAGCCCAGAACTGCCATGAGAAAAAAGAGGGCGCATATACGGGCGAAGCCTCGGCGCATATGCTGGCATCCGTTGGCACCGAATACGTCATTCTTGGCCACAGCGAACGGCGGCAGTATTTTGGCGAAACCAACGCAACACTGGCCGATAAAGTAGATGTCGTGCTGGAAAATGGCCTGACGCCGATTTTCTGCTGCGGGGAATCGCGGGAACTACGCGAAAACGGTGATTACGTCGGCTACGTCAAAGGCCAGCTGACAGACAGCCTATTTCACCTGTCGGCGGAAGATTTTGGTAAGGTCGTGATTGCTTACGAGCCAATCTGGGCCATCGGTACGGGCCTGACAGCGTCGTCGGGTCAGGCGCAGGACATGCACTTCGAACTCCGTCGGCACATTGCTGATAAATACGGTGACGACGTGGCGCAGGACACGACGATTTTGTACGGCGGCAGTGCCAACGCAGCCAACGCAGTCGAGTTGTTCACACAACCCGACGTCGACGGTGGTCTGATCGGCGGAGCGTCGCTGAAATCTCGCGATTTCACGACTGTTGTAAAAGCCATTTAATGACAAATGTAGCCTGGACCGGCCCGCCGGCGCGGGTCCACGTCCGGGTGGACGCGACAGCAACCAATAGAGCTGCCCCCTGGAGCAATTGCCCTGACGGGCACCCGGACCTGGAGGTCCAGGCTACACACAACAATAATGACCGCTCAGGACTACGTACAGACGTTGCAGATGCAACCGCACCCGGAGGGGGGCTATTTTGCCGAGACGTACCGGTCGGCGGAAACACTGTCGACCGATGCGTTGCCGGGGCGGTTTGGTGGGACGCGGGCGATGAGTACCGCCATTTATTTTCTGCTTGAAAGCCACCATATATCGGCCCTCCACCGCATCCAGTCCGACGAGGTATGGCACTTCTACGACGGCGGTCCGCTCGACGTATTTGTGATTGATCGCACCGGCGAACTGTACATCATCCGGCTCGGGCGCGACATGGCGGCTGGCGAGGTGTTTCAGGCCGTCGTACCGTCGGGGTGCTGGTTTGGTTCGAAGCCCGCATCCGGATCGGTGTTTTCGCTGGTTGGCTGTACTGTTGCGCCGGGCTTTGATTTCGCCGATTTCGAACTAGCCGATCAGCAGACGTTAATCGCTGAATTTCCCCGGCATGCCGCGGTTATCCGGCAGCTTACTTGAAGCTGACGTTGCCGAATCTCGATACTACCCGCACTTTCGTTCCCGTCCCATCCCCCACCTTTCCTGCGTACTGCTTGGTCAGTTTGGGACCACGGCTGTTGCTGTCGTCGGGTTGCAGCGTGAAGTGCAGTGCCGGCGTCGATCCATAGTTGAAATTGCCGTAACTCACTGTTACATTAAAGTCGCAATCGCTGCTATTGGCCATAGGTAGCGCAACCGACGAATACGACGACTCGATGTTGAGGTTGTCAGCCGTATTAGGCATTTGATCGATGCGGAAGCCGCCTGAAAAACTGAGCTTGATCTTTCCTGACTCACGCAGTGTACCGATCTGCGCCCCTGAATAGCCGATGTCGGCGTTTAGCTTGCCAACGTCACCGATGCGCGTCTTACCAAACTTGTTAATGAGCGTCAGAATGTTGGCTTTGTTCAATTCCAGATCAGCGTAAGCAACTTCCAGCTTCGCCTGATCGACCGCCCGTATGTCGGCTTTTCCGTAGGCGATATTCAGATCGGTGTCGCTGTTCGTCAGATCATCGGCAGAAAAATTGCCGTATCGACTGTGGACCGTCAGTGGCGCATGAAAGATCGGAATGCTCGTATTCCCAAACTTGTTACGGATACTCAGTGCATTCCGTCTGGGCATCGTAATCGTGTAGTTGATCTTGACGTAATTACGGTCGCCGTTTTTCCGCCAGCCATTGAAATTCCAGTTCGACAAACTGCTTTGCCCGAAGTTTGTGCGCACCGTAATCTGGTTGCCAGCCCGTTTATCCTCTATCTCGACCGCGTCCAGAAACTCTTTCGCACGGGCATCGGTACTCGCGCCGGCCGCAACGCCGATCTCAACCCGAATCTCCGGCTTGTCCCACAATCCGACCGACACCTGTCCAAACTGATTATCAATCGTCAGCACATCGCTGGCCGACACATCGTACGTTTTGATAATCGTTTTTTTGCGCTCAACCATGTCGGCCAGCGGGTCTTCGGCCCACGTCAGCAGGGGCATCAGCACCACCAGCACACTATACAGGATTTTCATGGGTTTGCTGGTTTATGCGTTGAATGACGCGTAATTGCTCATTCAGCAGATTGATTTGAATCTGTAGATTTTGAATCATTGCCTGGATCAATGTTTCCTGATTCGGGTTCGTCGGCAAGTCGGCTTTGAGCGATTTATACGACCTTTCGAGTCGGTCGAGATCGGTGGCAAACTCGTCGTACAGCGCCGGATTACTTTCCGTCATCTGCCGCAGTTCCATCCGTTTGGCGCTGATTAGCCGGGTGTATTGCGCCACTTCACTGGCGTAGGTTGGCCCGGCCGCAACGGCCACTTCCGGGTGACTGGCCACGCCGTACCGATGATTGAGAAAATACGCTCCGCCGACCAGTAGCATTACCGCCACAGCCGCAGCCGCCTGCCAACTCGTCAGCCATCGGCCCAGTGTACGGTTGTTCCGGTGAATCTGCGTAAAAGGCATTGTCGGGCTTAGCCCGGCCTGTTCAGTCCCGGTCGGCGTTGGCTCGTTCGACGCGTGAGGATCGGTTGAGTTACCAAGCCCGGTTTCGATGCGCTGCCATAGGTCGTTGGGTGGCTCCCGGTCGTCAAAGGCTTCGCGGTTGTCGCGCACGAAGCGTTCTAAATTATCTTTTTTCATCCGTTTTTGTTGTTTACGCCAGCAAGGCCAGCAATCGTTTCTTTCCCCGCAAATACTGCGTCCGGGACGTTGTCTCACTAATATTCAGCACTGTGCCGATCTCCTCATGATCGTACCCCTCAAACAGGTACAGCGACAGCACAACCCGATACCCTTCAGGCAGCTGCTGCATCGCCTGCCGGACCCGGTCGACCTCAAACTGAACGCCACCTTCGTCGTAAGGTTCAGGATCGGCCCAGTCGGTTCCACCATCGTCACCCACCCGTTGTGAATCGAGATCAACCAGTTGCAGCCGTCGGCTCCGCAGGTGATTGATGGCCCGGTTCACCACAATCTGTTTGAGCCAGGCCCCAAACGTGCTTTGCCCCCGAAACGAGTGGATGTGCGAAAACGCATCGATAAAGGCTTCCTGCAACACGTCTTCGGCCTCCGCGTCGTGGTTGACGATGCGCAGACAAACATTATACATGGCCTTTGCATACTGTTTGTAGAGGTCATACTGGGCCTGCCGCTCGCCCGCCTGGCAGCGTCTGACCAGCTCAGCATGGCGGTCCGGGTAAGGTCTTGACTCGGGCAAGTTCAGCGGGAAGATCGGTTAAACGTATTTCAGCAGAAAGACACGCCGGGCACGGAAACGTTGCACCGGCCCTGCAAAAAAAGTACGTAACTTGGTCAAAACGCACCAGCACCATGTACGAATCTCCCTACAGATCATCATTTGAAGTCCACGACGATGGCACCAATTCTCCGCTCGATGATCAGCGGGCCATTAGCAAACTCACCTTCGGACTGGGCCTCCTTTACTATAAAGAAGGCATAATTTCGCTTGAACCGCTCCCTGAGACACCAATCAATGAAGGACCAGGACACGCCGTCCCGGACGTTTTACTGTACGACCCAGTAGCAGAAGACACGAAGGTAGTTATTGAAGTATGTCAGACGAACGGACAGCGTAATGACCTGCGTAAAGTCATTCGGCTAATAGAAGACGACGATTATGGCATTCTGGAAGGGTTCGTTTACAACTACAAAACCCGCGACTGGCTGCGCTACCGCAAAGGAGACGGCGGAGTCGCAACGGCATCGTCTTATTCCGAACTGATGAGCGTTGATATGGGGCCGATGGTGTAGTGGATTATGGAAATAGGTAAGCTTTTACTCGCTCAATGAAGGAAGGCAGACGCGTTAGTAATCGCTTCATTCGTTTCAGCCTCTGATAATGTATAACTGACCTCATAATCACCCAGTTGTCTCCGCTGATAAATTGTTGACAACATTCGCCCGTATTCCATTTCGATTAATCCTTCCTTCACGAAGCAACGACCAAATTGAGTTATCAGTCCTTTGTGACTACTTACACGCTCATCGACCGACAATAGACAAGCTTCAGCGGCATAATACATAGCATAGTAAGCCCGTGATACCGCACACTCAAAGCTTTTCCGGTCAAAAAGCGGATAATGTGCGTCTTCCAGCGAACGGTCCGCCCGATCGAGTAAAGCAACAATCACTTCTTCATTCATAACCGCTGACCTTCCTGCTTAACCGTTCGGTATAACGGACTGGCAAGCAAATCGAAACGTTGTTTTGTAACGGGTACCACCGTGACGAGTTTATCATAATCAAGACTTGCCCGATACGTCAATTCACCCATCACACCTATCTCAGTAAAGGGGGATATTGTATTGTCATTCAATACGACCAGCAAATCGATATCTGAGTGCTCCGAAGCCTCCCCACGTGCATAAGACCCGAATAGATATACGCTGTCTAAACGCTCCCGATACAGTTGATGTATCTCCTGTTTAACGGTGTTGAGCAGCGGCTGAATGGAAGTGTGATTCATACGTCAGATTGAATGACATCTCTGCAGTTAGCTACATGAATTGTGTCAGGCAAACAAATCCGAGACAGTAAACTGAAAATCGGGCAGCAGCGGTGCCGCAGAAACAACAGCCCCGCCTTTATATGATTTAGACTCATCGGCGGACGTGTATACCACGATCTTCCGGCTGACGGGGAGCACGTACCAAACCAGTACGGCACCGGCATCGAAGTAGTCCTGCACCTTTTCCGTCACGTCCTGAAACGACTCCGATTCTGACAGTATTTCGATGGCAAACTGCGTACGCTGACGAATCCCCTCCCCCGTCTCTACAATCTGCGCGAGTGTGAAATAAGCCAGATCAGGGCGACGCTTACGGGTATCGTCGATATACGAATCCATTTCCTGAAATAGCTCATCACCCTGTTGGTAGGCGGATGTAGCAGAGAACAGGCGGGTAAGAAACTTGATAATAAACGCTTCCAGTTGTTTCATTTCCTTTTTTTCAACAATTCGCCCCCGGACAAACTCGTAGCTGCCTTCGTGGGCATACTGCTGCTGCCACTGCTCAAACTCATCGACAGTACGCAGATTCGTCGGCAGGACAGGGGCTGGTGTGGCTAGTTCAATCATGGCTTTTCTGACGTTGGCTCCTCTCCAAAGATACCCATTTTCTAATCGACCCCGAGCAAATTTTTCCGTAGTTTTACTTGTTATAGAAGGATAGAAGCGACGCGAATGGTTGATTACATTTCTGGTTTGAATGACCCCCAGCGGGAGGCCGTTATGCACGGCGGTGGCCCGCTCATGATTATAGCCGGTGCCGGGTCGGGGAAGACGCGTGTACTGACCTACCGCATTGCCCACCTGATCGAAAACGGTGTCGATCCGTTCCGAATTCTGTCACTGACGTTTACCAATAAAGCGGCCGGGGAGATGCGTAAGCGGATCGAAAAGGTGGTCGGTACAGAAGCGCGTAACATCTGGATGGGCACGTTCCACTCGGTATTTGCCAAGATTCTGCGCATCGAAGCCAAAGCCATTGGCTACACCAGTAACTTCTCGATCTACGACACCGACGACTCCAAATCACTGCTCCGCAGCATTATCAAGGAAATGGCGCTGGACGATAAAGTCTACCGGGCCAACAACGTATTCGGGCGCATTTCGGGCGCGAAAAACCGGCTGATCGGCCCCGACGACTACCTCAACAACGCCGTGATTCAGGCCGACGACGAATCGGCGCGGATGCCGCACATTGGCCGGATCTACAAGCAGTACACGACCCGGTGTTTTGCCGCCAACGCGATGGATTTCGACGATCTGCTGTTCAACACAAACGTGCTCTTCCGCAATCATCTGGACATTCTAAACAAATACCAGCACAAGTTTCAGCACGTGATGGTCGATGAGTTTCAGGATACCAACGTGTCGCAGTACCTGATTACGCGCAAACTGGCGTCTGTACACCAGAACATCTGTATCGTTGGCGACGATGCGCAAAGTATCTACGCGTTCCGGGGTGCCAACATCGAAAATATTCTGAACTTCCAGCGCGACTACGGCAAGGAGAATGTCAAGATCGTGAAGCTGGAGCAGAACTACCGCTCGACCGACACGATTGTGCAGGCAGCTAACTCGATCATTGCCCGCAACAAGAATCAGCTCGAAAAGCGGGTATTCACCGCCAACGAAGCCGGTCCCCTGATCGAGGTTATCAAAGCCTCGTCGGACAATGAAGAAGGGCGACTGATAGCCAGTTCGATTTTTGAAACGAAGATGAACGAATCGCTGGTCAACAACGACTTCGCGATTCTGTACCGCACCAACGCACAGTCGCGGGCGTTTGAGGAAGCCCTGCGTAAGATGAGCATCAAGTACCGCATTATCGGCGGTCTGTCGTTCTACCAGCGTAAGGAAATCAAGGATCTGATCGGCTACCTGCGGTTCACGGTCAATCAGCAGGATGAAGAAGCGTTTAAGCGCATTATCAATCTGCCCAAGCGCGGCATCGGCGACACGACAATTGCCAAGCTGAGTGTGATCGCAGCCGAAAACCAGGACTCCGTCTGGGGCATCGTATCCGACATCGGCAAGTTTATCGCGGGTCGGTCGGCGATTGCGATCGAAGCGTTTGCCGTGCTGATTAAGAGTTTCATGCTCCTGATCGACCAGAAAGACGCTTATGAGGTGGCCTCGCACATTGCCAAATCGTCGGGGCTGCTGAAGGAACTGTACGACGACAAAACCGTCGAAGGGCTGGCCCGCTACGAGAACGTGCAGGAACTGCTGAACGCCATCAAGGAGTTTGTCGACAATCCCAATAACGACGACAAGAGCCTGAGTGCCTTCCTGCAATCGGTGTCGCTGCTAACCACCGCCGATGAGAAAGAGGAAGATGGCGACAACGATAAAGTGACGCTGATGACCATCCACGCGGCCAAGGGTCTGGAGTTTAAAAACGTACACATCGTCGGGCTGGAAGAAGATTTGTTCCCCAGTCAGATGATGCTTGAAAGCCGTAACGATCTGGAAGAAGAGCGACGGCTGTTTTACGTAGCCATCACCCGCGCTGAAAAGCGACTGACGGTTTCCTACGCTGAAACGCGCTACCATTTCGGTCGGCTGAAGATGTGCGAACCGAGCCGGTTCCTGATGGAAGTCGACCAGAAATACCTGAAGCTGTCGAAGCAGCGGTCGGCACCAAGCCGGGGTGATTTCGACCGGCCCGAACGCGACCGCAGTGAAAGTACGTCGACGGGGTCAATGGCGTTTGTGCGGTCGCTGGCGCAGAAAACGGCGCAGCGGCAAGCTCCCCAGCCCACGGTTACGCATACGCCTTCCGCCGACTTCAGTCCGACCAGTACGGCTGACCTGGCAACAGGTCAGCGGGTCGAGCACGCCAAGTTTGGATTTGGCACCGTCAAAACCGTCGACGTTAACGGGACGGAGCGCAAAGCTACGATTCAGTTTGAGCAGGCGGGCGAGAAAGTATTGCTGCTGAGTTTCGCCAAGCTGCGAGTGGTCTGAACGGTGATTTTTCTGATTTACGGATAACGCTGATTTTTATGAACACGAACGAAACAACAAGTTTCCGATTCACGCCTGGCTCTGTGCCCGTTGCGCAGCAAGTCAAAATCTATTACTCCTCCGATGTTGTAGCGGCAGGTGGTATGGATGCCTTTATGCAAAAACTTGGAAGCGACCAGCCAAAGTCTCTCCCTGCCCTTTCTTTCTCAGAAGATGAATGGGATCAGATGTTAAGCGATGCCAACGATTAACTCACACAATAGTCGATGGTACGTCTACTGGATACCAATGTGCTGATTGATGCGATACGGCGGCAGAGTGATTTACTCCCTTATTCGGCAATTTCCATCGTAACGGTTGCCGAATTGAAAGCATTGGCCGCAAAACGAAACTGGGGTTATCAAAAAAGGCTGATACTCGAAAAAATAGTAAGCCAGATTCCAATTTTCGGCATTGAAATTGGCCTGACCGATGTGTATGCTACCGTTGACACATACAGTCAGGGGGCGTCATTAAGCGATCCGCTGCCACCAGGAACCTCGGCTCGCAACATGGGGAAAAATGATATTTGGATCGCAGCTACTGCTCTTTTTTATGATGCCGAACTGCTCACGTCAGACAACGATTTCGATCACTTGTCAGCTATCGGTCTCAGGCTGATAAAAGTGCCGTTGACAGGTAAGCCGGCTTAGCCACATACAAACCCGTTGCTGCCGTTCGTTCTCAATAAAGAACCCCATTCCATCGCGTACCAACCATGCATGCCCCCGGCGTCCTTGCCAGTTGTCTGATAGCCCTTGCTTCGTTTGCCGCCGTTGCGCAGTCGAAACCCGACTCGGTAACTACGTCGGCGTCACACCCTGAAAATCTGGGAAACCAGGTTAACTCGGAGTACAACGAGGTCAACCCTATGATTTCGCCGGACGGCAAAACGCTGTACTTCGCCCGGATCAGTCACCCCAATAACACGCACGGCACCAAAGGCAGTCAGGACATCTGGTATGCCGAACTCGACCCCGCCACCAACAAATGGGGGCCTGCCCGGCGGCTGGGTTTTCCGCTCAACAAAGACGAGTACAACTGCGCGTACAGCATCACGCCCGATGGCAACACCATGCTCGTTAAAGGGCAGTATAACAACGGCAATTACGAAACGCGGGGGTTTTCGATGACAAAGAAAACCGCCACCGGCTGGGCAACACCCCAGAAGATGGACATTCCCAACTACGTCAACCTGAGCAAAGGGCAGTTCGACTGCGGCTTTATGTCGACCGATGGCAAGGTTCTGCTGATGGCGTTCAGCGAAAAGAAAAACAGCAAGGAAGACGACATTTACGTCAGTTTCCGGCAGAAAGACGGGTCGTGGAGCAAGCCGATGGACCTGGGGCCGGAAGTCAACACAAAATTTACGGAGACGACGCCCTTTCTCGCACCCGACGGGGCTACCCTCTATTTTTCGAGCGACCGCGACGGTGGACAGGGCAGCAATGACATCTACGTCAGTAAACGGGTCGATAAAACGTGGAAACACTGGTCGAAACCGGTTAACCTCGGCCCTCGTGTCAACACCGACGGCTACGATGCCTATTACACACTCAGCGCGTCGGGCGACTACGCGTACCTGACGACGTTTAAAAATACCATCGGCAAAGGCGACATTGTCCGGGTAAAGCTGGTTGATGACCAGCCCACCAACCAGCCGGGTAAACTCGGCGGTGGTGACGACGTGGCCGCCAATCAGCCCAGTACCCGCCCCGACCCGGTCGCCCTCATCAGTGGACGTGTGATCGACCAGAAAACCGGCAAGCCCGTCGAAGCCCGTATCGTGTACCAGACGCTGTCTGATGGTAGTGAAGCGGGAGAAGCAACCTCTGACCCCGTATCGGGCGAATACAAAATCGTGCTGCCCTACGGCCAGAAATACTCGATGCGGGCCGTTGCCAAAGATTTCATTGCCGAAGGAGACAACATCGACCTGACGCAGACGCCGAAAGGATTTCAGGAGATCACGGGTAAAGAACTGAAGCTAATACCGATTGAAGTGGGCCAGTCGATCCGGCTGAACAACATCTTCTTCGACACGGGCAAATCAGAACTACGGCCTGAATCCGGTCCCGAACTCGACCGGCTCGTGACGACGCTCAACGAATCGCCGAAGATGACTATTGAAGTGCGCGGCCATACCGACAACACGGGCTCTAACGCCATCAACGAGAAACTCTCGCAGGACCGTGCCGACGCCGTAAGGGAGTACTTTATCAGTAAAGGCATCGAACCTGACCGCCTTGGCAGCAAAGGCTTCGGCGAAACAAAGCCCGTTGCCACCAACGATACCGATGCCGGTCGGCAGCAAAACCGGCGCGTCGAATTCGTGATTATCAGGAAGTAAGCGCCACTTGTCCGGTTGTTCGGCCGTTGAACTATCGGGTAAGCAATCCGTACAATTTATACCCGGGACAATGACCCTGTCGGCTACCTTAGCCCAACAATCAAAACTCCCTGTCCTGTGAAAAAAATCGTCCTGCTTACCTGCTTCGCACTACTATCGCTGGTTGCCCGCGCCCAGACCGCTACTACCGCCCCGGCCGATACCGCCAAACTCAATTCGCTGGCCCGGCTGGCGCAACGCTACCTTAACGACAATCAGCCCGATTCGCTCTACACGCTGATGGGATCGGCATTCAAACAGCAGATTTCGGCCGAAAAAATGCGGGAAGTAACCGGGCAGGTTAGCGGACAGCTGGGTAAATGGACGGGTCTGGAGCCGCGCGGTGTTCAGGATGGCATCGCCCGGTACAAAGCCACCTTCGCCATGGCCCCCATCGACTTTTACCTCAGTCGCGACAAGGAGGGAAAGATTGCAACATTCCTGTTCAAGCCATATCAGGAATAAGCCATGCGGGTGCTGATACCGATTTGCTGCTGGCTCTTCGCGTCGGGCGTATTCGCACAGTCGGCAGCGGTCGATTCGCTGGTGCATACGGCGCAGCGTTTCTACAACACCCGGCAACCCGACTCGCTTTATCAGCGGTTAGCGCCCGACTTTCGGCGACAGGTGCCGCTATCCGACTGGCGAACGTTTCTGATCGACACCTACCGGCAGTACGGGCCCTGGCAACAGCATGACTACCTACGGCAGCAGAACGGTTTCGCCGAATACACCGGCACGTTTGAGCGGGGTACGTTGCTGGTGAAGCTCGCGGCCGACGCCACCGGCCAACTGACGGGCTTTGGCATTGTCCCCCTTAGTTTGTCGAAGCCGCTGGCTACCGACAACCCACTGCGCACGCGCTTCGACCGGCAGCTCGATTCGCTGGTACGTATTCATGCCCGGCAACAGCTAACGGTCGGCCTAAGTATTGGGATTGTTCGGCATGATAGTCTGTTCGTCTATAATTACGGCGAAACCAGCCGCGATACCGGCAAATTACCCACCGACAGTACGTTGTACGAAATCGGCTCGGTCAGTAAAACGTTTACGGCCACGATACTGGCCGACTATGTTGGCTGGGGATGGCTGAAGCTGTCTGATCCGGTTAATCGCTATCTGCCCGATTCGATTCCCCCACTTCAGCGCGACGGTGTGCTGGTTACAGTGCAGATGCTGGCAAACCATACGTCGGGCCTGCCCCGCCTGCCCGGCAATCTGACGGGACCGGGTTTTGTGGCGACGAATCCGTATCTGGCTTACGACACCAACGCCCTGTTCTCGTTTTTGAAATCGGTACAGATAAGCAGCATACCCGGCACCGTTTACCAGTATTCCAACCTGGGTGCGGGGCTGCTAGGCACCATTCTGGAACGTATCGCCGGCAAATCATACGATCACCTCTTACGTTACACGATTACCGAACCGCTGGCGATGAACCAGACTGCGCTCACACTTCGCCCCGCTGACCGGCGTCGGCTGGCAACAGGCTACACCGAAGCCGGCCAGCCGACTACCAACTGGGATTTTCGGGCACTAGTGGGCGCAGGTGGTATTCGCTCAACCGTTCACGATCTGCTGCGTTACCTGTGCGCCGAGCTGGGATGGTCTAAAGTTGATAAGCGCCGGATACCCGAAGCACTGAGCATGGTGATGCAGACGACCCAAACGGTTACATTCCAGAACGCCAGCACAGAAGTAGGTTTAGGCTGGCACCGGTCGAAGTCGAAAGCGGGCTGGTGGCACAACGGCGGAACGGGCGGTTACGCCAGTTTCGCCAGCTTCGACCGGCCATCGCAGACTGCGCTGGTTATTTTATCGAACACCGCAATTCCGGTCGATCCGCTGGCCGCATCAATACTGCGTTTATTGGTTCAGTAACAGTGCCCACGCGTGCTTTCTCCGTATTTTTGTTCCGACAAATAAACCACAGTATGACACCACAGCAACCCAATCAGGAAGGGTCGATCGACGTTGAACTTAGTGAAGAAATAGCGGAGGGCGTTTACGCCAACCTCGCGATGATCGCTCACTCCAACAGCGAATTTATTCTGGACTTTATCCGGCTGATGCCCGGCGTTCCGAAAGCAAAAGTCAAAGCCCGGATTATCCTGACGCCCGAGCACGCTAAACGACTGCTCGACGCCTTGACCGAGAATATCAGCCGGTACGAAGAGGCCAACGGCAATATCAGCAAACCCAACGATTCGTTCCATTTTCCGGCGGGCGGCTTTGGTGGACCTGGTGGGCAGGCTTAGATTTAAAGTTATAGGGTTATAACATTAGATAGTTATCAAGTTGGCTGGCGCGTCCACTTCCGGCGTCAGCCAAGTTGATAACCCTACAACTTTACAACTCTATAACTTTACTAGTCAGCAACTTCAAATCTTTTTCCGTATCTTTGCACCTCAAATTTCGGGAAGACTGATTTTTCGTAAAACAAATCTAAAATGCCTACCATACAACAATTGGTGCGTAAAGGCCGTGAGAAGCTCGAATTCAAGTCGAAATCGCCAGCTCTCGATGCCTGCCCACAACGTCGGGGGGTATGTACACGTGTGTACACCACGACGCCGAAGAAGCCGAACTCGGCTCTCCGTAAAGTTGCCCGTGTTCGTCTGACGAACCAGAAAGAAGTAAACGCCTACATTCCGGGTGAAGGTCACAACCTCCAGGAGCACTCAATCGTACTGATTCGTGGTGGCCGGGTGAAAGATCTGCCGGGTGTACGCTATCACATTGTGCGCGGTGCGCTCGATACAGCTGGTGTAAGCGGTCGTTTGCAGAGCCGCTCGAAGTACGGTGCCAAGCGGCCAAAGCCAGGTCAGGCTCCAGCAGCCGGTAAAGGCGCTCCCGCTAAAAAGAAGAAGTAATTAATCCAACTGCCCGTTGAAAGACTACGGCAGAGTAAGATCAAAAATCTGAAGCAATCATGAGAAAGGCGAAACCGCCCAAGCGTTACGTACTGCCCGATCCTAAATACAAGGAGGTCCTCGTAACCAAATTTGTTAACAACCTGATGTACGAAGGCAAGAAAAGCCTGGCGTACTCAATCTTCTACGACGCCCTTGACGTGGTTGCCAAGCGCACCAGCGAAAGCGGTCTCGATACGTGGAAGAAGGCATTGAACAACGTCATGCCAGCAGTTGAAGTAAAAAGCCGTCGCGTTGGTGGAGCTACCTTTCAGGTGCCAACCGAAGTACGGGCAGACCGGAAGGTCGCGGTAGGCATGAAATGGCTGATCCGGTATGCTCGTTCGCGGGGTGAAAAAACCATGGTAGACCGGCTTGCAGCCGAAATCGTAGCGGCCTCGAAAGGGGAAGGCGCGGCTGTGAAAAAGAAGGACGATACGCACCGTATGGCTGAAGCCAACAAGGCGTTCTCGCACTTCCGGTTCTAAACACACAAAACGGTCTGCTCTTCCCGACAGGCCGTCGATTTACCAAAAGCCGCTCAACATTGGGCGGCTTTTGTTGTTTTCAACAGCGTAGTCCATTCATTTTGGCCTGCTTACAACCGAATACATCGCTATATGACTACGCTTGAAAACGACTTTCTCCGCGTCACGACCCGTTCGCAGGGAGCCGAACTGACGTCGATTTTGCATAAGCCGACTGGCATCGAGCACCTGTGGCAGGCTGATCCGGCTGTGTGGGGCTGGCATGCGCCTAACCTTTTTCCGGTAGTAGGGGGTTGCCTGAATAATGAACTGCTGATCGACGGAAAGGCATATCCCATGGAACGACATGGATTCGCCCGCAAACTCGCCTTCGACCTGCTCGATTCCACCCCGACGACCGTTGTCTGGGGGCTAACATCCGGCAAGCAGACCGAGCCGCATTTCCCGTATGGTTTTACGTTCCAGATCAGTTACGAACTGATTGATGAACAGCTAATCGTAACCTACAAGGTCTTCAATCAGGATACCAAACCGGTTTACTTCTCTGTCGGTGCTCATCCGGCCTTTTCAGTGCCTTTTAGCGCGGGCGAATCGTACGGTGATTATTATATTGACTTCAACCAGCCGGAGCAACTGGAAACGCACATGCTGTCGAAAGATGGATTCTTCACAGGTGAAACCAGAACTGTAGCACTCGACGGCTATAAACTGCATCTTACCGATCACCTGTTCGATCAGGACGCTTTGGTATTCAAGCAACTGAACTCCCGCCGTGTGGCGATCCGTAGCACAACGCACGCGCACTCGGTCGATATTGAGTTTCCCGACTTTTCCTATCTGGGTATCTGGGCCAAACCGGGGGCACCATTTGTCTGTATCGAACCGTGGCTGGGTTGCGCAGACAGTGAAGGGAGCCCGAAACCAATTCAACAGAAAGAGGCCATTCAGCACGTCGACGTCGGGGGCGAGTTCAGCGCATCGTTTACGATCACGTTTTCGTAATTGCTGGCGATTTTCCGTTGGTGGGGACAATAGAAAACAAAAAGGAGCCTTTTGCGAGGCTCCCTTTTTGTTAAGCTAAATCAGCTTATTTGCCTGCCTGACCGTTCGAGAGCAGGTTGAAGAACTGATCCAGTTTCGGGGTGATGATGATCTCCGTCCGGCGGTTCTGCTGACGACCCGCTGAATTCGAGTTATCATCTTTCGGTGCATACTCCGAACGACCACCAGCCGTCATCCGCGCAGGCGACACATTAAATTTGGTTTGCAGCGTCCGTACGACGGATGTGGCACGCAACGCACTCAGATCCCAGTTGTCCTTAATCGACGCCGTAGCGATAGGAACGATGTCGGTATGACCTTCTACCAGAATGTCGAGGTCTTTGTGATCGTTGACGACTTTAGCCACTTTACCCAGTACGGTTTCGGCGCGGGGAGTGATGTCGTAGCTACCCGAACGGAACAGCAGTTTGTCCGAGATCGATACGTATACGACACCTTTCTTCACTTCGACCTGCACGTCCTGATCGTTAATGTCGTCCAGCGAGCGCTTCAGATTCATCACCAGCGCCAGATTGATCGAGTCTTTCCGCTGGATCGACGCGTTCAGGTTGTTGGTATATTTCGTCTGCTCGTTCAGCGTTTCCAGCGATTTCTTGATACTTTCCGCCCCCGACTTGCTGACGATAGACAGGTCAGACATCCGGTCGAGCAGATTGGTATTCGTCTTTTTCAGGTAATCGATCTGCGCCTGAAGGTCACCAACCTGCTTGGTCTTCGAATCCAGATCGCTGGTTTGTGTAGATAACTGCGCCCGCAGGTCAGCCGTACGCTTGTCGCAGTCATTCAGCGACGCAACGGCTTTATCACGGGCTTCCTGAATTGATTTGATTTCGGCCATGCGCTTCTTTGAATTACAGGAAGTCATCATGACAACGGCCGAAACTAGAATCAGTAATTGCTTCATAACAGGGTAACTAGAAATGAGTTAGATCAGAAAAGTTTGGGAATGACTGGTCACCAGTCTGGTACCAAAAATTTTTTACAAAGGTACGCGTTTCGACGCAAAGCCCGGTATCGTCTATTCGTTAAACGACCTTCCGGCCTTGATAAATTGCAAAAACTATCTTAAAAAATAGATTTTAATCAGTTCAGCGAATTCGCTGCAATACGCTGGCAACGTCGGCCAGCGTACACATTGGTGTGTAGCAATCAACGAGCGGGCTCGCTTTCGTCGGCCAGACCGGTTGCCGCTGCGTATCGACAGCCAGGTGCCAGCCAGTCTCGGCAGCACCGGGAAAAACCGCGAACGTGTACTCGTGCAGTCGGCGAAACCACTTCAGACAATCGGCATGCCGGGTATGCAGGTAACTTTTACTGAGCGCCAATAGTCCTTCGACCATTACCCAGGCCCAGCGGTAACCATCCGGCTCCGTCGCAGCCTGTGCCTTCTGATCGACGAAATTCCGCAGCCCACCCGCCGTCTCGTCCCAGGCCTGTTCACAGGTATACAAACACCAGCCAGCCACCTGCTGTGCCAGCTTACGGTTTGGCACCAGTTCACAGTACTCAAACAAGGCATTGACAAGTTGCAGGGTCAAACCAACATCGAGCCGACGGCCTTCGGGTGTGTTGATATAACCACCATCGCTCAGCACACACGACCGGACGGTATCAGTTCGGGAATCAACGAAAAGTTGCTGAATACTCTGAACAAGACCAGCCATACTATCTTTCCACGAATCATCATCGAGCAGGTGACTACTGCTAATCATGGCCCGGATACCGGTCACCCAATCGCGGAGGTAACGAACGTTTCGAACAGTAGGTACACGAACAGACATCATCTCTGTCCGGGCGTCGTCCAGATCAGCCAGTACAGTCGTTAGCAGCGACTTGGCCAGCATCGCCCATTCATCGTCTTTCGTGGCCCGATAGAACTGCCCATATGCCATAAGCGTGTAGGCATCCGACTCGTTGGTCGTCGCCTGGGCCACTGGGTGCCCCAGGCGGTCGAGCTGATCGTAACAGTGTAGGCGGTCACCGTGCGCAAAGCGGCTAAGAAACGTGATACCGAGTCGGGCATGATCGAGCCAGTGGGGTTGCGCATCAATGGTGTTGTACAGTCGGGCGAAGGCATACGCCTGTTGCGCCTGCCGGACAACGAACTTGTCACCTTCGATGACAGCACCGGTAGTAGTCAGCCAGTCGAAATAGCCACCGTATGCCGGATCGGGGCTATGCGCCAGCCAGAACGGTACCACTTGCCGTACTAACGCCTGCTGATAATCGGCCGCCAGCTTCTGGAAGTCGGGGGCGGCAGGGTCGGCAGGTGGTCGGCGGGTAAGCACAGGCAGTGGCGAAACGAACTAGCGAAAAAACACAAAAACGCGGACGACGTCAACTGCCTATGCAGTGGTACGTCGTCCGCGTTCAATTATAGCAATGGGATTAGTAAACCCGTTCAACGACCTCCCGAAGCTCTTTTTCGTCGGGCAATATGAATTTCATCGGCTTCCCGACAGTGCCTTTCAGCAGGGCAAAATCAAGCACCTGATCTACCGTATCGACGTAATGAAACGTCAGATCCTTGATGTATGTCTGATTGATTTCTTCGATGTCTTTGCGGTTCTTCGAGCACAGAATGATCTCTTTGACCCCCGCCCGATTGGCCGCCAGAATTTTTTCCTTGATACCCCCTACCGGCAGCACCTTCCCGCGCAGCGTAACTTCACCAGTCATGGCAATGTACGGCTTGACCTTCCGCTGCGTGTAGATAGATGCCATCGACGTCAGCATCGTGATCCCCGCCGAGGGGCCATCTTTCGGTACAGCCCCGGCCGGAATGTGAATGTGCAGATCGTAATGGTTGAACACGCGATAGTCAAGGCCCAGATCATCGGCGTGCGCTTTCAGGTACGACAGCGCCGTAATGGCCGACTCCTTCATCACGTCGCCCAGCTGACCCGACAACGTCAACGTACCCTTGCCCCGGCTCAGGCTCGACTCGATCATCAGAATCTCACCGCCCACCTGTGTCCAGGCCAGTCCCGTTACCATACCGGCAATATCGTCGTCGGCGTACAGTTCCTTGTCGAAAATTTCGGCACCCAGCATCCGGTGAATGTCCGACGCTTTCACGAGGTGGTTGTATTCCTCCTCCATCGCAATCGACTTGGCCACTTTCCGTACCAGCGCGCCGATTTTCTGCTCCAGATTCCGCACACCTGATTCACGCGTGTATCCTTCGATGATCTTCAGAATCGCCTTATCGTCAATCTGAAGATCTTTCGTTTTCAGACCGTGATCTTTCCGTTGTTTCGGAATCAGGTACTTCTTGGCGATCTGTACTTTCTCTTCAACAGTATACCCCGCAATGTCGATAATTTCCATCCGGTCGCGCAGGGCGGGGTGGATCGTGTCGAGCGAGTTGGCCGTGGCGACAAACAGCACCCGCGACAGGTCGTACTCCGTTTCAAGGTAGTTGTCCATGAACGTCGAGTTCTGCTCCGGATCGAGCACTTCGAGCAGTGCCGACGACGGATCACCCCGGAAGTCGGAACTGACTTTGTCAATCTCGTCCAGAATAAACACCGGGTTCGACGTACCGCACTTGCGAATGTTCTGAATCACCTTACCGGGCATCGCACCAATGTACGTTTTGCGGTGCCCTCGTATTTCGGCTTCGTCGTGAACGCCACCCAGAGACATCCGGCTGTATTTACGACCCAACGCCTTGGCAATCGACTTACCAAGCGATGTTTTACCCACCCCCGGCGGGCCGTACAGGCACAGAATGGGTGCCTTCATGTCGTTCTTCAGTTTCAGAACGGCCAGGTATTCGATAATGCGCTCCTTTACTTTTTCCAGTCCGAAGTGGTCACCATCCAGAATCTTCTGCGCCCGTTTCAGGTCGAAGTTATCCTTCGTGTATTCGTTCCAAGGCAGATCAACCATCAGTTCGATGTAGTTCATCGTAACCGGATATTCCGGTGCCATCGGGTTCGAGCGTTGCAGTTTGTTTAGCTCTTTGTCGAAATGCGAACGTACTTCCGGCGACCATTTCTTCCGGTCGGCTTTCATCCGCAGTTCGTCGACTTCCCGGTCGGGGTTGTCGATACCCAGTTCGTCCTGAAGCACTTTCATCTGCTGCCGCAGGTAATAGTCCCGCTGCTGCTGATCGAGGTCCGACGACGCTTTCGATTGAATTTCGCGTTTCAGTTCGAGCAGCTGTACCTCGCGCAGCATGTACTCAAGCAGCAGACTAGCCTGCTGACTACCATCGGTCAGTTCGAGCAGCCGCTGCTTATCCGATACTTCAGCGTTGATGTTCGAAGACAGGAAGTGCAGCAGAAACGTCGGACTTTCGATGTTGTCAAGCGCAATGCGGGCTTCCTGCGGAATCTCGGGATTCAGGCGCAACAGTTTATAAGCCGCATCTTTCAGCGACTGTATCATGGCTTTACCTTCCTTCTTGTTGACGTTCGGGTACGAGTCATCGATCTGCCGGACCCGCGCGGTCATGTACGGGTCTTCCTGCGTGATTTCCTCGATCTCGAACCGCTTCTTGCCCTGAATGATAATCGTGATGTTACCATCGGGCAGGGTAATCATCTTGATGATATAGGCAACCGTACCCAACTGGTACAGATCATCGGCCGTAGGCTCATCTTTCTGCTGATTGAGTTGAGCCGTGACGCCAATAATCCGATTGCCTTTGTACGCTTTCTTAACCAGCCGAATCGACTTTTGCCGACCAACCGTCACGGGTATGACCATACCCGGAAACAGAACCGTGTTCCGAACCGGCAGAATCGGTAGATTTTCGGGTAATTCGTAGTCATCGTCAACCCCTTCCGGCGATCCAAGCGGCACGATTTCCAGGTTATCCGAATCAAAATCAGACAGAAACAGGCGGGTTGTTAACTCTTTTTCAGATATCATATGTACACTGCCATTCTGACAGCTTATAGGCGTCAATAAATTCCTGCCAATAAAGAAGAGGGAGGAAGGTAACTAGGTGCAAGGCTTGTGCCAGCCCTGTTTTCTGTCGGTTCGGTGGTGCAAATGGCAGAAAGCCCCCAATATAGTCATACCGGGGGGTTCACAGGTTCATAAATTTACTATACAGTACGAATCAGAGCGAAACGTTCTGAACGGGCATAGTACGCCGAAAAACGAAGGTCTTTTTTTGACCCTGATACTGTACATTGACCATGTTGACCTGATCGTCAAACAGGTCCATCAGGATATTCTGTTTCATCACGCCCCCCCGAAACCGTTCAGCATACGGCATCTCCAGGTAAATCCAGTTAGCGTCAGCTTCCTCTTCGTGCCCAACGTAACTCAGTGCCTTGGGTTGCCGCTGCGGAGTCATGTAAGCGACGTGCTCCCGGACATATTTCTCAAGCAGCGGGTCATCTTTTTTCTCATTCGACAGCCGCACTTTCGTACCTGACGTGGCGGATAATGCTTTTTCCAGATCGTCGGTGAACACCCGGATACTCAGCTCAAACAGGTGCTCTTTCGGGTTATACACCATCTGCGTCACGCTGGCATGGAAATCGTGTCTGGGTCGGCTAGCGGCCAGCCCAATGCAACAGGTGCAGACTATCAGCGAGTGCAGAACGGTTTTCAAGGCTTAAAAGACGGCTTTGAAAACGTCGTTGAAAATGGCAAAGGCCATCAGCCCCAGCAGAATGACCATACCCACCCGCTGAGCCGCTTCGAGAAAGCGATCCGACGGTTTGCGGCCCGAAATAATTTCGTAGCCCAGAATTGTGGCGTGACCACCGTCGAGGGCTGGAATAGGCAACGCGTTCATAAACGCAAGTGCCATCGATAGCAGCCCGGTTACAGTCCAGAAACGATCCCAGACCCAGATGCCGCCAAACAGGTTTTGCGCAATACCGATCGGGCCACTTAGTGCTTTCGATGCTGACACTTCACCCCGGAAAATCTTGCCGAAACCTTTGATATTATCGAACACCACCTGAAAAGCACGCTTTGTACCGATGCTCAAAGCCTGCCCGAAGGTATAGTCCTGATGAGTTAGCGGCAGCAGGAATTCGGGCATGAAACCGATTTTCCCTTCTTCCGTTGTCGTCATGGTCAGCGTAACCGGTTTTCCGTTCCGGTTCACGATCAGCGTCAGCGGCTTGCTCTTCAACGGTTGTACGATCTCGGTAAACTGGTGGTAGAACCGCACGGGCTTACCGTTAGCACTGGTAATAACATCGCCTGCTTTCAGGCCAGCTTTCGTAGCCGGCTGACCCGCCATTACCTCACCAACCTTGAACGGTTCGATCGGCTCAACAAACTGCCCGGCCGACTTCTTGTCGGACAGTTTGTCTACGAAATCGTTGGGAATGTCGATGTCGATCAGCTTACCATCGCGTAGTACGGTATACGTGCTGTTGTCGCCCAGAAACACGTCGGAACTGCGGATTTCGCTGAAGTCATTGATCTCTTTTCCGTTCACCTGAACGATTTTATCCCCCGTCTGCAAGCCGATGCTCTTAGCCAGATCGTAGGCAACGATACCGTACTGCGCGTCTTTCGTAGCCAGATACGTGTTGCCATTCTTGTAGGCCAGCACCACGAAAATCAGGATACCAACGATCACATTGACGATGATTCCACCCAGCATCACGATCAGTCGCTGCCAGGCGGGTTTTGCCCGAAATTCATAGGGCAACGGCTCCGCGTTAGTGTGCTTCGTATCGAGCGACTCGTCGATCATACCCGAGATTTTCACAAAGCCACCCAAGGGAATGGCACCAATACCGTACTCGGTTTCGCCCCGTTTGATGCTCCACACTTTCGGCGGAAAGCCAATAAAATACTGCTCAACCCGCATACCAAACGCTTTCGCGGCTACGAGGTGACCTAGTTCATGTAATCCAACTAAAATAGACAGCCCCAGGATGAGCTGCCCGGCCATTACCAAAATTTCCATGTATACCCGATTAATTCGTATAGCGTTTCACGTGTGTCGTCTTACGAGCGCGACTTGAAAAGCCGCAGCAGGATGATGCCAGCAACGACACCGATAATAAACCAGATCCAAAAGTTCATATACCAAAACGTTGCGGCTCCTACCTATCGTACAAACAGTTAAACACTACTTTTGATTCGTTCGTTGGCCAGTCGCCGTACTTCGGCATCCGACTGCACATAATCGTCGTAAGTTGGCGATGGCACAAAGGTAGCGTAGGTCAGGCAGGACTCCACAATGTCGGCCATATCCAGAAAATGGATCTTATCGTGGAGAAAAGCATCGACGGCTACTTCGTTGGCCGCGTTGACGATACAGGGCGCATTGCCACCCCGATTTAGCGCGTCGAACGCCAGTTGCAGGTTGCGGAACGTTTTCAGGTCCGGCTGTTCGAAGGTCAGCGTCGGGTAGTCGAGAAAGGAAAAACGCGGGAAGTCTGATTTAAGCCGGTATGGGTAACCAAGTGCCACCTGAATCGGCAACTTCATATCAGGCAGGCCCAGCTGCGCTTTCAGGCTACCATCTTCAAACTGCACCAGCGAGTGAATGATGCTTTGCGGATGTACGACGACATCGATTTGTTCAGCCGTAAGGTCAAACAGCCATTTGGCTTCGATCACCTCCAGCCCCTTGTTCATCAATGTCGCCGAGTCGATGGTAATCTTTGCTCCCATCGACCAGTTCGGGTGTTTGAGCGCCTGCGCTTTGGTGACATTCACCAGAAAATCGCGGTCTTTCCCCCGGAACGGCCCACCCGACGCAGTCAGAATGATCTTCTCAATTGGGTTGTGAAACTCACCGATCAGACACTGAAAAATGGCCGAGTGCTCCGAATCGACGGGCAGAATGTTGACGCCTTTTTCCCGCGCCAGTCGGGTAATCAGTTCACCCGCTACCACCAATGTTTCTTTATTGGCCAGTGCAATCGTCTTACCCGCTTCGATAGCCCGGATCGTTGGCAGTAGTCCCGAGTAGCCGACCATCGCCGTCAGCACTACGTCGACCGTATCCATCTGCACCACCGACGCGATAGCTGCCGCCCCGGCGTAGACTTTAATGTCCAGCGGGTCGAGGGCCGCGAACACCTGTTCGTAGCGATCCTCGTTGCAGATTACCACCACATTCGGTTTTAATTCGACGGCCTGCTGAATGAGCAGGCCGGCATTATCATTTGCCGTCAGCACCTCGACATCGAAGCGGTCGGGATTGGCTTTAATCACGTCGATCGCCTGCGTACCAATCGAGCCGGTCGACCCTAAGATAGCCACCCGGCGTTTCGGAAAATCAGTCATTTACTAAATTCTGCTTCTGTTGTATTTATTCCCTCGACAGCGTGTATTGCAACGCCTGCTTTAACTCGCGAGTCATCTTTTTCGCTTCCTCACCAATAACCAACAATACTCCCCACGTCGCATTGAAGTTAACCTGATCGTTTTTCCACAAAAAGTCCGATGCGGTTGAAAACTCTTCGCTGTAAATGAATGCCTTTTCAATGCATTCGAGCATGGTGCAGATGTAAACGAGATTACGATGATCAAACATAAATCACGTCTTTACGCATGTAGTATTTGATGATCGGGTTCATCACACTGTCGTCCACCAAGTCCATTTTACGGTGCAGCTTTCGGCGGAGAATACGGTACAGACGATCTTTTTCAGTCCATGGCAGCTTACTATTGGGTAGCAGGTGGCAGATCAGGTCGATGTCGCTTTTGTCGGTCTGTTCGTTGCGGGCGAAGCTGCCGTACAGGCCGATACGTTCGATACCAAACTCCGTTCGCAGCCGGTCGCGGTTGGCGCGGAGTACATCCAGGATAAATGCCTGATCGATAACGATGGTTTCCATAGCCTTATGCCGGTTGGGGTTGTGCCAACAAGCCGTCGGCGATGGCGCGGTCGTTGGCGAGCCGGGGGACTTTGTTCTGCCCACCCAATTTGCCCTGCGCTTTCATGTACCGTTGGAACGCACCACGCGGCAGGCTCGTCAGGGTCAGCGGCCGCAAAATCGACCCTGTGATCAGATCGTCATAGTAAACGTTTAGTTCGGTCAGGCGATCATTCAGCACGTGGGCGAAGGCGGCCGGGTCGTGCGGGGGGGTGGCAAACTCGACCAGCCATTCGTGATACGGCAATCCTTCAGCGGGGCTAACCATCGGGGCAACGGTAAATTCGACTACTTCCGTTTCCGGGTGCTGCTGCATCGCCGTTTGTAAAGCCTTCTCCACTTCTTCGCCAATGACGTGTTCGCCAAAGGCCGAGATAAAGTGTTTAATCCGTCCCGTAACGAGCAACCGGTACGGATCACGCGAAATGAACTTCACCGTATCGCCCAGCGAATAGCCCCACAACCCGGCGTTATTGTTGATGATGACCGCGTAGTTTTTATTCAATTCGACCTCGTCAATCATCAGTCGACGTGGGTTTTCGCTGAAGTACTCGTCGGCGGCAATAAATTCGTAGAAGATACCGCTGTCAAGCAGCATCAGCAGGCCCGGCTCGGTCTGCGAATCCTGAAAGGCGATAAAGCCTTCGGACGCCGGGTACGTTTCGATCGAATCGATCCGTTTGCCGATGCTGTCGAAGAGTTTGGCCCGGTACGGCTCGAAGTTGACGCCCCCGTAAACGAACAGCGAGAAGTCGGGAAACACGTCCTTAATCAGCTTACCCGTCCGCTCCTGAATTCGGTCGAAATACATCTGCACCCAGGGCGGAATGCCCGAAATCAGCGACATCGGCTGGTCGATGGTCTGGTCGATGATCCGCTCCAGTTTCGTCTCCCAGTCGTCGATGGTATTGGTTTCGTAGTCGGGCAGCTGATTACTGCGCAGGTAAGCCGGCACGTGGTGATTGACGATACCCGACAGCCGCCCGACGTTAATACCGTTCTTCTCCGTCAGTTCGGGACTGCCCGACAAAAAAATTAATTTTTTATCCAGAAAATCGCTCTTTCCCGTTTCATTGATGTAATTCAGCAGCGCGTCGCGGGCTGAGTTGATGTGATTGGGAATGGAATCGCGGGTGATCGGGATGTATTTGACGCCCGATGTGGTACCCGACGTTTTGGCCAGGTACAGCGGTTTGCCCGGCCACAGTACGTCCGGTTCACCGGCCAGTACACGTTCGACGTAAGGTTTCAACCCCTCGTAATCATGGATGGGAACCGCCTGCCGAAAGTCAGCAATCGATTGAACGTCGTGCAGGTGATGGTCGCGCCCGAATGTCGTTTTGCGCCCCGCCCCGACGAGTTGTTCAAACCAGCGCTGCTGCGTTTGGGCAGGCTGATACATCCACGTCTGCTGACGCTCAACGACCCACCGGGCGAGCGGTTTGCTGAAAATCGAACGGACTCCCATAGTGGGACAAAGGTAGGGCTAAACAGGAACAGTCTAATGCGAAACACGTTGGCTTATCGCGTCAGTCAATTGGGTATAAGTCAACGAACTGTTTGCGAACGTATGCAGTAGTTTGTCTTTTTTTATCCATATTTTTGCACACTTTTCACAACGCTGAATCTACCAATAAAGCGCTGAGCGCTAACCTGAATGGGACTTTTTAATTTTCTGACCAGCGATATTGCCATTGACCTTGGCACAGCCAACACGCTGATCATCCATAAAGATCGCATCGTTGTCGACGAACCGTCCATCATCGCCATGGACAAGGTTAGTGGAAAAGTGCTCGCCATTGGCCACAAGGCCATGCAGATGCACGAAAAAACCAACGAAAATATCAAGACGATTCGTCCGCTGAAAGACGGCGTAATCGCTGACTTTACGGCCGCCGAACTGATGATTCGCGGCATGATAAAGATGATCGACGCGGGCAACAAGCTGTTTTCACCATCGCACCGCATGGTCGTCTGCATCCCGTCGGGCATTACGGAGGTTGAAAAACGGGCCGTTAAGGATTCCTGCGAACATGCCGGGGCCAAAGAGGTGTACATGGTCCACGAACCTATCGCAGCGGCTATCGGCATTGGCATCGACATCACCCAGCCTAACGGTACGATGATTGTCGACATCGGCGGGGGTACAACGGAAATCGCCGTTATTGCCCTGTCGGGTATTGTCTGCGAACAGTCGGTGCGGATTGCGGGCGACGTCTTTACCCGCGATATTGTCGACTACATGCGTCGGGAGCATAACCTGCTGATCGGCGAACGCTCGGCCGAACAGATCAAGATGGAAGTTGGCTCGGCCCTGCCCGAACTCGACAACCCACCCGCTGATTACGAGATCCGGGGTCGCGATTTGATGACGGGCATCCCGAAAGAAATCAAGGTTACCTACAGCGAGATTGCGTACTCGCTCGACAAATCGATTTCCAAAATCGAAGAAGCGACGATGAAAGCGCTGGAGATTTCGCCACCGGAGTTATCAGCCGATATTTACACCAACGGTATTCACCTGACGGGTGGCGGGGCTCTATTGCACGGCCTCGACAAGCGGCTGGGTGCCAAAACGAAACTACCGATTCACGTCGCCGACGATCCGCTCAAGGCCGTTGTGAAGGGCACGGGCGAGGTTATCAAAAACCTGGACATGTACAAGTCGGTGCTAATTAGCTAACTGACGTCACACCGCATTTTTGACCTGATTACAGGATGACCCGATCAACCGATCAGCTCGTCCTGTAATCTGATTTTTTACAGCGCTGCCTTATCGGCAGGTCATGCGTACTCTGCATGAGAGAACTCGTTGAATTTTTTGTTCGAAGCCGTAACGTCATCTTGTTTCTGTTGCTGGAAGTAGTCTGCTTTTACTTCATCATCAACACCAGCAATTATTGGAGCGCGACCTACTTCAACACGGCCAATCGCTACACGGCGCAACTGCTGACCTGGTCGAACGCGGTGAACGATTTCACGCGGCTGCGGCAGGTAAACGCTGATCTGGCCCAGGAAAATCAGCGCCTGAACGCGCAGGTGACGTTTCTACGGCAGAACCATCCCCCTGCTCCTGCTGCTTACCGGGCTGACTCGGTGTTTGCCAATCGATTCAAGTACACGGTGGCTAAAGTGATCGATAATACCACGCAGTTTGCCAACAACTACATCACGATCGATAAAGGCACCGACGACGGTATTCAGCCCGGCATGGCGGTTATTTCGCCGACAGGTGTAGTAGGGAAGGTGCGAACCTGTAACCGGCATTTCTCCGTCATCACGTCGATTCTGCACTCCGACTTCTTCGTATCATCCCGGTTAGTAAAGGCGAATGAATTTGGGCCCGTTAAATGGGATGGTACCAATCCCCGACTGATCAAACTCAATGACATTTCCCGCTATAAGCCGGTCGCGATTGGTGATTCAGTCGTAACGTCGGTCTATAACTCGACCTTTCCGCCGGATATTATGGTGGGTCGGGTCCGGAAAGTAGGCGTACGGGCCGATCAAACCTTCCACGACATTACTCTCGACCTGGCTACTGATTTTACGACGCTGGCTTACGTGTACATCATTCAAAATCAGCTACAGGGTGAGCAGACGCAGCTCGAAAAACAAGACGAAACCGATAAATAAGCGACGCCCGCCGGGCAACCGCTGTTGACTATATTCCATGACACTGCGCGAAATTGTCTCCTCCATCCTGCTGTATCTGCTTTATCTGGTTTTACAGATACTGGTGGGGCATAGTGTGGTGCTGTTCGACTACGCGTTCTGCTTTATCTACGTCGGCTGTATTCTGGTGCTTCCCAACGAAATAAGCATGACATGGCTGCTGCTCATTGCCTTTGTTACCGGCCTGATTGTCGATACGTTTTACAACACGCTGGGAATGCACGCGGCCGCTACCGTCCTGATGGCGTATGTTCGACCGAACATTGTCAGTCGGCAGATCGACGTGCCAGGTATTGAGTCGCGGGTTGAGTTTACGATGAGTGCGCTGGGCTTCGGTGCTTTTTTCCGGTACGTGCTTTTTTCGGTGTTGATTCACCACGCAGCCCTCTTTTTGATCGAAGCCAGCAGTATTACGCTGATCGTACCGACACTGATCCGGATTGGGGCCAGTACGCTGCTGACCACGGTCAGCATTATTCTCATTCAGTTTTTTGTTCGACGTTAGCTATGGCTGAAACACTCACTCTTCCCGCTGCAACCGGCAACCGTGCCTTTGACCGGCAAGCCATTTACGACAGCCTGATCCCGCAACTCGACGCCCTGCTGAGCGGTGAAACCGATCTGACCGCAAACCTCGCCAACACGGCCGCAGCCCTGCGTGAAGCATTCGGCTTTTTCTGGGTTGGCTTCTACCTGGCGAAAGAAAATCAGCTGGTGTTTGGTCCATTTCAGGGTCCGATTGCCTGTACCCGTATACAGTTCAACAAGGGCGTTTGCGGAGCGGCCTATTCGCGCCGGGAAACGATACTGGTGCCCGATGTGGAGCAATTTCCCGGGCACATCGCGTGTAGTTCGGCGTCAAAATCAGAAGTCGTCGTGCCGGTGTTCGATGCGTCGGGCCATGTCGCGATGGTACTCGACATCGACAGCGACCTAGTAAACGACTTCGATGAAACCGACGTGCGGGGGCTGGAACGAGTCGCAGCGTTGCTCCGGCCCCGGCTGTGAGTAAGAATAACTTTATTCTTATCTTGTAGACGAACTGATAACGACGCACCAATGGAAGCCGTATCCCTGAAACTGCCGAAAACGCTGAAGGAGGATGAGTTGCTGTTTATACCGGCAACCTGGGAGGAGTACGTCGCGCTGCTCGACGAAACACCCTACACCATTCAATTCCTAAACGGCGAACTTTTTATGGGACAGGCGTCCGAAATGCACGAAACCCTGGTTGGCGTACTGATCTGGCTGTTCAATAACATCTACATCGACAGTGACGCCTATCGTGTACTGGGCAGCAATATCAAGATCGTAATTCCTGACCAGGCAGGCGACGTCAACGCGGATGTGTCGGTGGTGAAAGACCCAATTGAGTATGGGGCAACGCCCGGCGGCAATGTGTCGACATCCCGCATCAAAAACCCGGAGATCGTGGTAGAAGTACTATCGAAGAGTACGCGCGTGTTCGACTCGATTGAGAAGCTGGGTTATTACAAGCTGATTCCATCGCTGAAGCACATCCTGCTGGTCGATCAGGAGCAGCCGTTCGTGTCGGTTTATTCGCGAACCAGCATACCCAACGAGTGGCTGAACCACGACTATCGATCGCTCGATGAAACGGTGCGGCTGGCGGATATTGCCCTGCCAATGACCGCTATTTACCGAAAATCGTCGTTTGGTAAACCAACAAAATAAACCGCGCTACAGCGGGGCTATACACCAGGGAGCTACGTCTTTTCGACGTAGCTCCTTTACTTTTGCAGTATGCAACAGCAACTCGACACCTGGATTCGGGAAGTCATTCGATGGGCCGGCTACGTCCCGAACCGCGATTTGTCAGGCTGGGTTTTACTCACCATCGCCGTTTTAGCGGGCATCGTCGTTGATTTCATTGTTACCCAGGTGCTTAGCTTCGTTGCCAAACGGCGCACCTATCAGACGCTGCAAATTCTGAAAACGCACCTGCGCTGGGCGTTCTGGATTTTTGTACCATCGCTTTTTTTTCTGCTGGCCACCAACATTCAGTCGGCCCGCTTCCTGCGTCGGCACCCCGTTGCGGATAAGACCGCCGAAATTCTGTTTCTGGTGACAGCTACCTGGCTGGTTGCCAAAGCGCTGAAAGTCGGCGAGTTGATTCTGATCCGACATTACGATACCACGCAGGACATCAATCTGTCGCAGCGCAAGTTCGTTACGCAGGTGCGGTTTATTCGTCGGATGGCCGTATTTGGTGTACTTCTGATTGGCGGATCATTGCTGTTGATTTCGTTTCAGGGGAGCCGGAAGGTGGGGTTGAGCGTACTGACGTCGGCGGGGGTTGTGTCGGTCCTGATCGGGTTTGCCGCCCAGAAAACACTGGCGAATCTGCTGGCTGGTATTCAGATCGCGTTTAACCAGCAAATCCGGCTCGACGATGCCGTTGTGGTCGAAAAGGAATGGGGTCGTATCGAAGAAATCAACCTGACCAATGTCATTGTGCGGCTCTGGGACCGGCGTCGGCTGATTCTGCCCATTACGTACTTTGTTGAAACACCGTTTGAGAACTGGACCCGCAGCGACGCATCGATTATCGGTTCAGCCTTTTTCTACCTCGATTACACCGTTCCTGTCGATCGGATACGCGAGAAAGCACGCGAAATCGCTGAGAATGACCCGCTCTGGAACGGCGACTCATTTGCTGTTCAGGTAACCGATACCCAGCCAACCTGCCTTGTTCTGCGCATTCTGGTATCGGCTTCCAACGCGCCCTCGGCGTTTGACCTGCGCTGTCACATGCGCGAACAACTTATCGCGTTCATCCGCGATGAATACCCGGCTGCCCTCCCGCAAACCCGCCTGTTGCTGGCGGAAGAATTGCGGCCAAAAACAATCGAATAAACGAGAGCTTTGTTTATCCATTAAACACGATCACCATGAACGCACACGACATTATTTCCAGCTATTATAACGCCTTTAACCGCCGTGACTGGCAGGCTATGCTAAACATGCTGACCGACGACGTACAGCACGACAGCAATCAGGGCGCAACCCACCACGGCAAAGACCATTTCACACAGTTTCTCCGGCACATGGACGACTGCTATGAAGAAACGCTGACCGAACTGGTCGTCATGGTCGACCCGACAGGCAAGCGGGCGGGCAGTGAATTCGTCGTGAACGGTACCTACAAAAAAACCGACGGCGATCTGCCTGCTGCCAACGGACAGGCATACGTGCTGCCCGCCGGTTCGTTTATGGAACTGACCGACGAGGGGTTGATCAGCCGGGTGACAACCTACTACAACCTGCCACTTTGGGAATCGATCGTGATCGGTGAATATTAACAACATACAATCACCACTACGCTACGAATGGCTGACGGGCTCAGCCATTCGTAGCGTTTTCGATGAGCTGGCCCCGCTGCGCATCGCCGTCTTCCGCGACTTCCCATACCTCTATGCGGGTAGTGTCGATTATGAACGGACCTATCTGGAGACGTATGCCCGCGCTGAGCGATCACTGTTGTTTTCAGCCTGGGATGGCGACCGGATGGTGGGGGCTACCACCGCCCTGCCTCTGCTGGACGAAACGGCGGACGTACAGCAGCCCTTCCGGGACGCCGGATACGACCTGAGTTCAGTATTTTACTTCGGCGAAAGCATTTTGTTGTCCGATTATCGGGGCTACGGCCTGGGCCACCGCTTTTTCGATGAGCGCGAAGCCCACGCCCGGCAGGTTAGCCAGTACACGACTACCTGTTTCTGCGCCGTCCAACGCCCCGCCGATCACCCACAACGCCCCATCGATCATCGCCCACTGGACGACTTCTGGACTAAACGCGGTTATCGAAAGGAACCCGCCCTGCAAAGCACTTTTCACTGGCCCGACATCGGCGAAACCGAATCGACGGGGAAGGTGATGGTATACTGGGTGAAGGCCCTCACCCCCAACCCCTCTCCCAAAACGGGAGAGGGGAGCAACTATAGACCAAGCTAGTTACTCGACAGGCTACCCCCCTCTCCCGTTTTGGGAGAGGGGCCGGGGGTGAGGGCTTGTTCTACTCCTCCCAGCCGAATGAACGCTCGACGGCTTTCTGCCAGCCACGCATCAGACGGGTGCGCTGTGTGTCGTCCATGGATGGTTCGTAGGTGCGGGCAACGCCCCAGTTCTGACGTAGATCGTCCAGATTTTTCCAATAGCCCACGGCCAAACCAGCGGCATAAGCGGCCCCCAGCGCCGTTGTTTCGGTCATGCGCGGACAAACAACCGGCCCGTTGAGCATGTCGGCCTGGAACTGCATGAGCAGCGAATTAACAACCATACCACCATCGACCCGCAGCGATTTTAACGACACCCCCGCGTCCTGCTCCATCGCCCGGACTACATCGACGGTCTGGTAGGCCGTAGCTTCCAGCACGGCGCGGGCAATGTGGCCTTTCGTAACAAAACGGGTCAGACCGGCGATAACGCCCCGCGCATCGGCTTTCCAGTGGGGTGCGTATAAACCCGAAAAAGCCGGCACGAAATACGTTCCCCCATTATCCTCAACCGAGCGGGCAAGCGTTTCGATTTCCGTACTTTTCTTAATCATACCCAGGTTGTCGCGCAGCCACTGCACCAAGGCACCGGTAATCGCGACACTCCCTTCCAGGGCGTAATGAACCGGTTGCCCTTTGAATTGATACGCCACTGTTGTCAGCAGCCCGCAGGTCGACGGGCGGAGTTCGGTGCCGGTGTTCATCAGCAGAAAACAGCCCGTACCGTACGTATTTTTGGCCTGTCCCGGTTCGTAGCAGGTCTGCCCGACGAGCGCGGCCTGCTGATCGCCCAGGATTCCAGCGATGGGTACGTCGGGTAATACTTCGGAGGTGACGTTGCCGTATACTTCACTGCTGCACCGGATCGTCGGCAGCATGGCACGCGGTACGGTGAAGTCGCGCAATAAGTCGTCGTCCCAGTCGAGCGTGTGCAGGTTCATGAGCTGCGTACGGCTGGCGTTGGTGACATCGGTCAGGTGCAACCCGTTCTGTACGCCACCCGTCAGGTGCCAGACCACAAATGAGTCCATGTTGCCGAAACAGGCATCGCCCCGCTCGGCGTCGTCGCGCAAACCCGGTACATTATCGAGCAGCCATTTGAGTTTCAGACCGCTGAAATACGTCGCCAGTGGTAAGCCTGTCTTTTCGCGAAAGCGATCCTGTCCTTGTCCGCTGTCGGCTGAAAACTGCGCGACCAGATCGGCCGTTCGCATATCCTGCCAGACAATGGCGTTGTAATAGGGTTTACCCGTCCGGCGGTTCCAGACAACGGTCGTTTCGCGTTGATTCGTAATACCAACAGCGGCAATGTCGTGGGCCGACAGGCCAGCTTTGATCCGGGCGAGGGCAATCACTTCCAGCGTATTGCGCCAGATTTCGTCGGGGTCGTGCTCGACCCAGCCGGGCTGCGGATAAATCTGTTTGTGTTCTTTCTGGGCCAGAGAAACGATTTGCCCCTGCCGGTCGAAAACGATACAGCGGGTACTGGTGGTGCCCTGGTCGATAGCGGCTACGTAAGCAGACATAAATTTGGATCTAGAAGGGTCAAGGAGGGTATGTTTGCGGGGCAAGTTACGGGTTCCGCCGATACCATACATGACCGGATTCAGGGCCAATAAACACAGCCCGCCATTCGTTACTGTAACACCCGCCTGGATTTCTGCTATCTTGGGCGCGGAAACGATCTTCGTTGATTCACTCGTATGAAAATCAATACTTTACCCGCGCTGTTGGTCGTCCTGGGACTGACGGCGGGGCTTTCGGGCTGCAATTCCGCCATGCAGGCGTATAAAAAAGGCGTTCGGCATTACGACGCCGGGGAATACAATCTGGCGCTGACTCAGTTTGAGAAGGCGTCGAAAGGCGCCATCGATCCGGCCCGGCTGAACTATTACATGGCGGAATCGTACCGGCTCTCGAACCGATTCGCCGAAGCTGCGCCGTTCTATCAGAAGGCCATTGACGCCAAAACCACCGAGCCCGACGCACACCTGAACTATGCCTACGCACTGAAGTCGGAAGGTCGATACCCCGACGCGCTGGCGCAGCTGCAACAGTTCGTGGCTGACGCGCCCAAAACAACCGCCAAAGCCACGCTTGATAAGGCCCGGCGGGAGGTTGAAACGCTCAAAGCGATCAACCTCATCGCGCAGAATAAGTCGCTGATTACCCTGAAAAACATGGGCGGCCTGAACTCGACGGGGGCCGAATTTGCGCCGGTTGTGAAGGGCGATGAACTGGTGTTTACGGCATCACGCAAGGAGAATCAGTACAAAAACAACGGGCAGCCGATGCTGGGCCTGTACAAGACCAAACTGCCCAAAGCCGACGAAACCGGCACAACGACACCAGCCGGTACACCGGAGAAGTTCAGCACCAACGTGTACCAGGGCGACGTCAACGAGGGAACGCCCGCGTTCTCGAAAGACGGTAAAACGATGGTGTTTGCGCGGGGTAACAACGGCAAGCGCAAGGGCGGGCTGGATGTCGACCTGTACCTGAGCCGACTGGGCGACGGAAATGCCTGGAGTCAGCCGTTGCGGCTACCGATCAGCGACTCGACAGCCTGGGACGGCTCACCTGCCTTTTCGGGCGATGGCAAGACGCTGTACTTCGCGTCGAACCGGGCCGGGGGCGCGGGCGGCATCGATCTGTACCGCACCAGCATCGACGCGTCGGGGCGCTTTAGCCGCCCGGTCAATATGGGCCGCGACATCAATACGCCGGGCGACGAGATGTTTCCGTATGTCGGTCCCGACGCGAAGCTATACTTCGCATCCGACGGGCACCCCGGTCTGGGTAAACTCGACGTATTCGTAGCGACCCGGTCGGGCGGGGTTACACGGATCGAGAATATGGGACAACCCATCAACTCCCCCGCCGACGATTTTGGGTTGATTTACGTCGACCCCACAACAGGCTATCTGGCGTCCAACCGGACGGGCGGCAAGGGCGACGACGACATCTACTTTTTCCGGGAAGGACCTGCAACCGATACGACCACGACAATAGTCGGGAAGAATCCGCCCGGCGGGGATTCACCCGGTGCGCCCAAGACAGTTCGCTACTTCCTGGCCGGTACGGTATCGAGCAACGATACGCCCGTAACGCCCCTCGATTCAGCGCGGGTACGCATTCTGGACGACGCCACGGGCGAACCCATCGCCGAAGTGACGACCGGTCAGGCGGGTACGTTTGGTAAGTATCCCTTGCAGGAAGGCAAAGACTATACGGTTCTGGCCGAGCGCAAAGGCTATCTGACCCGCCGTGAGCCGTTTACGATGCACGGCAAAAGCATCCCACCCGTCTTCCTGACCAAGCCTCAAACCGATACCACATTTAACGTGGCAATTCTGCTGGACAAGGGAGTCCTGAACAAGACGTTTGTGCTGGAGAACATCTACTACGACTTCGACAAGTTTAACATCCGTCCCGATGCAGCCGACGAACTCGACAAGCTGGTCACGATCATGAAAGACAACCCGACGCTGAAGATTGAGCTGGGGTCACACACCGACGCACAGGGTACTGATTCGTATAATAACAAGCTGTCGCAGAACCGGGCGCAATCGGCTGTCGATTACATTATATCGAAGGGAATTGACGCTGCCCGAATTACGGCGAAAGGGTACGGCGAAACGCAGCTGGTTGTGAAAAACGCGAAAAACGACGAAGAGCATCAGCGCAACCGCCGGACCGAGTTCAAGATTCTGGCTATCTAGACAGGCGTCAGTCAGGTAAGCAAAGGGGTAATTCCACGACCGACGGCAACAATACGCCCGGTTTTGGTATTACCCTTTTTACGTTCTGCGCACTACCATGACCGACAAACTCCGGCAATTCCTGATCGTCTTTACCATCGTCAGCCTGATCGTGATGAACGCGCTGTCGAACACCGGCGCGTTTGGTGGCCGAACCAACGGCGATATATCGGCGAAATACCCGACACTCATCACGCCGGCCGGTTACGCCTTCGCCATCTGGGGGCTGATTTTTCTGGGCCTTCTGCTCTTCGCCGTCTATCAGGCCTTACCGGCGCAGGCCACCAATCGCCGATTTCGCGCAGCCGGGCCGTGGATTATCCTGAACGCCATCTGCAACGCGATCTGGAGCCCAATTTTCAATCAGGAGTGGATTGGCGTAGCCCTGCTGGTTATTCTGGTGATGTTCTTCAGTCTGCTGATGGTTGTTGAGAAGCTGGAGATCAATCCACGGCTGGGTATACCCGACCCCGCATCGGCGCGCGAAACGTGGCTGGCCCGCGTTCCGTTTCTGCTTTACTTCGGCTGGCTTACCGTCGCGACGATTCTAAACATCGCGGTCTATCTGAAAGCCAGCAATTTCCCACTCTCCGGGCTGTCTGAGAGTATGTGGGCTGAAGCCATTTTAGTCGTTGGGCTGGTTGTCGGTACGTACCTGTTCAATCGGTATCGGAGCGTAGCATACATACTAGTGTTTGCTTGGGCATACGCAGCAATTGCGGTGAAACAGCAGGCAGATTCCGGTGTACTGATCGTCGCCGGAGCGGGTGCTGTCGTTGCTGTTGGCCTGGCTATTGCGGGTCTGGTATCGCGCCGGACGCCGAACGTAGCGTGATTTGACAATGACTTGTGTGACTAAGGCCACCATTCAATCGTCCTGTATCTGCACTTATATACAGGTCAATCTGATAGATGACGTTAGTTTTTCAGTGGGACACCGGTAACACTCGCCATATCGTCAATGATTATCCAGAACGTGAAAACACCACCGGTGAATTAGAAAGCGTATTTATCGATCCTAATTTTTCTGCTCTTCCCGACCGAATTGACAATCAGGGAGAGCAACAATACAATGCTGTAGGACTCAGCAACCAAAATCGATTACTGTACGTTGTTTTTTCGATACGTAATGGTCAAATTCGACCTATAAGCTGTCGGCCAGCCAGTAGAAAAGAGCGTAAACGATATGGTCAGATCATCAAAGAAGACAAGTAAAAAATCAGTTCCCCAAGTAGCCACTATGGTTAAAAACGGGCATACCGATGCCGAACTTGCAGAATCCGGGGAACGATGGTCTGCTCATACCGGTCCCTATCTGTCAATGACAGACATACTGGCTATTGAAGCTGACAAGCAGAAGTAACCTATTCCCGGCTTCGCTATTTCTTACACATTCACTTGCTCCTGTAAGTACGCGACCATCTTCGCCAGAGCGCGGGAGCGGTGGCTGATGGCCCGTTTCTGCTCTGGAGTCATCTCGCCAAAGGTCTGTTCGTAACCATCGGGCTGGAAAACTGGGTCATACCCGAAGCCACCAGTCCCGCGCGGTTCGTCGACAATTTTTCCGCTGATCGATCCCTCGAACTGATGCTCAACGCCGTGCAGCACCAGCGTAAACACCGTAACAAACCGGGCTTTACGGCTGGCTTTCCCCTCCAGATTGGTCAGTACTTTCCGGATATTTTGTTCCGCGTCGCGGCTGCCTGAATAAAACGCCGAATCGACACCCGGTTCGCCGTCCAGTGCGTCAACTTCCAGTCCCGAGTCGTCGGCGAAGCAGGATACACCGAACTGTTTCCAGACGTAATCGGCTTTCTGGCGTGAGTTGCCGGGTATCGTGCCCGACGTTTCGGGTAGTTCGTCGGTGCAGCCGATGTCTTCCAGCGTTTTCAGCACAAAGGCGTTACCCAATTGCGCCGATACTTCAGCCAGTTTATTCTTGTTATTCGTCGCAAAGCACAGGTCCATGTTAGTTTTTAGTTTAAGGTTTAAGGTTTAAGGTTTAAAGTTCAGGGTTTAAGGTTGCCCTCAAGAAGAACATTAAACCCTAAACCCTACACATTAAACGCGCAGAAGGCCTACCGCCGACTCCGGCCACCACGCCGATTTTCGCCTTTGGCGGCAGTGCCTTCTCTCCGACGATTGCCGCCCGACTTTCGGCTGGCCGATACCTGTGACGACCGCCGGTCTGCGCCCGACCGCGACTTGGCAGACTGTCCTGCGTCGGTTACCCGACCCGCTTTGTCACTGACGAGTGTAAAGTCCATGCTGCGCCGGGCCAGGTTGGTGTCTTTTACGCGTACGACCACAGGATCGCCGAAGGTGTACATTTTCTTGGAACGCTGCCCGACGATGCGGAAATTGTCTTTATCGTATTCGTAGAAATCATCGGACAGGTCCTGCATCCTGACGAGCCCTTCACAGTTATTTTCCGTGATTTCCACGAAAATACCGAACTCCGTCACGCCCGAAATCACGCCTTCAAACGTTTTTTCGGCGTCCATCCGGCTCATGAATTCAACCTGCTTGTACTTGATGCTAGCCCGTTCGGCGTCGGACGCCATTTTCTCGCGGGCCGACGCGTGCTTGCACTGCTCTTCCAGTGGCTCCCGCGCTTCGGGCTTGCCCTTGTCGAGGTAGTGTTGCAGCAGCCGGTGCGCCATCATGTCGGGGTACCGGCGAATGGGCGACGTAAAGTGCGAATATCGGCGAAAGCCCAGCCCGAAGTGGCCGATATCTTCAGTGCTGTACCGCGCTTTCGACATCGTCCGAATAGCCAGTTGCGACAGCATGCCCGCTTCCGGCTTGCCTTCGATGGTCGCCATAAACTTGTTCATCGACCCCGACAAATGCCCATCATCCAGCTTGAGTTTGTAGCCCAGCCGTCCGGCGAAGTCGGCAAACAGTTGCAGCCGGTCGTGGTCGGGTCCTTCGTGAATGCGGTACACCATCGTGTTTTCGTCACCCTTCTTCGAGATCTGATGCACGTACTCAGCCACACGTTTGTTGGCCAGCAGCATAAACTCCTCGATGAGCTTATTGGTGTCCTGCCGCAGTTTCGGATACACCGACAACGGCACCCCGTTTTCGTCCAGCTTGAATCGTACTTCGACCGTTTCAAAGTTGATGGCTCCGTTTTTGAACCGCTCGTCGCGCAGCTTGTAGGCCAGTTCGTTGAGCAATTGCAGTTCGGAAAGGTAGTCGCCGTTGCTGTTGTTCAGGATATCCTGCGCTTCCTCGTAGCTGAACCGGCGGTTCGAGTGAATCGCCGTCCGGCCAAACCATTCCTTCACGATTTTTGCGTCGGGCGTCAGCTCAAATACGGCTGAGAACGTCAGCTTATCTTCGTTGGGACGTAGTGAACACAGCCCGTTCGACAATTTTTCCGGCAGCATTGGCACCACCCGGTCGACCAGATAGACCGACGTTGCCCGCTTGAACGCTTCTTCTTCCAGCCGCGAGCCGGGCTTCACATAGTTTGTCACGTCGGCGATGTGGACACCGATTTCGTAGTTGCCATTATCCAGAAACTGCACCGACAAGGCATCGTCAAAGTCTTTAGCGTCGACGGGGTCAATGGTGAAGGTCGTCACGTCGCGCATGTCGCGCCGTTTGGCGAGGTCCTTCTTCAGAATCTTTGTCGAAATAGCTTCCGCTTCGGCTTCAACGTCAGCGGGGAAATCTATCGGCAGACCGAATTCGGCCAGGATGGCGTGCATCTCGGTGTTATTCTGCCCGGCCAGGCCCAGTACCGTCACAACTTCACCCTCGAACCGCTGCTTGCTGCTGCGCGGATCGGGAAATTTCGTGATGCGGACGATGACTTTCTCGTCATTACTGGCCGCGCCCAGTTTGTCTTTCGGCACGAAAATATCGTCGTAAATCTTCCGGCTGTCGGGAATGACAAAGCCGTAGGTATCCCAGACTTCGATACGACCGACCAGTTCGGTACGGCCCCGCTCGATAATGCTGGCCACCTTGCCTTCGGTGCGCCGGTTGCGGTTGCGTGAATCGGTATACAGCACCACTTTCACGCGGTCGCCGTCGACGGCCCCGTTCAGATCATCGGTCGATACCCAGATGTCATTATCCCGGTCGGCACGAGTACCCAGCGGACTTACCGGGATCACAAACGCAAAGCGCGAATTGACGTGATCGACGGTACCTTCCACCGTATTGGCGTCGGGTTCGGCACTGTACGACCCGTCGTCATTGCGGGTCAGTGCTTTTTCTTTTACCAGTTCAGCAACCAGACCATGCATCATCAGTTGCACGCGTCGGTCGCCCGTATCGTAATGCTCAACGATCTGGTCAATCGTGAACGACTCACCGTCGTTGATTTGAAAAAACGCCGTGATGTCGTTTTTCAGTTCGTCGAGGAACGTGTCGCCCGACCGCACGGCCCCGCGATTTGACGACCGGTCGGCACCTTTCTCGCGGGATCGGCTCGTAGCCGACCGGCCACCACCTGACCCCTCGGGGCGGGTGTATTTATTTTGGTTTGGTTTTTCGTTTTTCATCTGTGGGAGGGTTTAAGGTTTGTCGTTCAAGGTCTAAGGTTTGGTAATGACAACCTTAGACCTTGAACGACAAACCTTAAACCCATAAAAAATCTATGCGTGTAAAATTCCTTCGAGCCCCAGCGCAGGCACCGTTACAAGGTTTTCCTCAACGATGCTGTCGGGGACGAAAATGAATTTTTTATCAAAAATCTGGTCGCCAATAAAGTAGCTGACCCAGTACTCATTGTTGAGATGAAACACGTCGGGCATGATCGTTTCAACGATCTCATGCGCCCCCGGATTGATCTCGGTAAAAAAGTGCCGCAACGTCGACGTCTTCTGCTCTTCGTCGTCTTTCAGTCCGTAGCCTTTCGAGGTAACAAACACATTCCGGATCGGTACGGCATTCTGGTTAATGACAAACACCCGCCAGTCGTGTTGCGCCAGTTCGTTTTCCTGCCGGGCGATGGCCACCTGTACACCCTCAACGGGCAAAAAATTTATGTCTTTCTTCATGCTAGTCAAATCATTCGTACCCCGCCGGGCAACGCCACGCAGCATTTCTCCCTGCCGGCTGGGTGGATTGCCGACGGCGTGCTCAGTAAGCAAAGGCAAATAACGCGCCCAGATGGTGCTGTACCCGGTCGGCAACGTCGTTTAGTGGTACATCGTGGCCCAATTCGGCCGATAACGACGTCACGGCTTTGTCAGCGATGCCACAGGGCACAATATGGGTAAAATACGACAAATCCGTATTGACGTTCAGCGCAAAGCCGTGCATCGTTACCCAGCGGCTCGCCTTTACGCCCAGCGCACAGATTTTACGCGGGCGCTCCCCCCCGTCGTAATCGAGCCAGACACCCGTCAGCCGTTCCTGACCGGCCCCCTCGATCCGGCCAGCCCGTAGCCCGTAATCGGCCAGCGTCAGAATGATGGCTTCTTCCAGCAGGCGCATGTACTGGTGAATGTCGGTAAAGAAATTTTCCAGGTCTAGAATCGGGTAACCAACCAGCTGACCGGGCCCGTGGTAGGTGATGTCGCCCCCGCGCCGGATTTTGTAGAACGTCGCGCCGAATTCGCTTGCCAGCCGCGCTTCATCGATGAGCAGGTTGCTTTCGTGTCCACTGGTACCCAGGGTGTATACGGGTGGATGCTCGCAGAATAGCAGGTAATTGGGCGTCGGCTGGTGTGCGTCAGTCGACAGGGTACGGTTCGCCAGTTTTGTCGCCACGATGTCGGCAAACAATCGTTCCTGCTCGTCCCAGGCTTCCTGATACCCGATCCGGCCCAGGTGCCGGATACTCACTTGCTTATTCAGTACACTATTCATTGTTTTACAACTCCGCGATACTTCGCTACTGTATAACAGGCATAAAGGGGGCTTCGTTCGGATACATCGTAACGCACGAATTGATGGCACAACACAACGAAACCGGCAGGCAGGGCGAGGCCGAAGCCGCCCGCTTTCTGCGCGAGAAAGGCTACGAAATCCTCACCACCAACTTTCGCTACCAACATGCGGAGATTGACCTGATCGCGCAGAAAGGTAAGCTGCTGGTGTTTGTGGAAGTAAAAACGCGCACCGGCAACGCCTTCGGTAACCCCGAAGAGTTTGTGTCGTATACCAAAGCCCGGCTGGTGATGAAGGCCGCCGAACACTACATCTTCACGCACAACTGGCACCACGACGTTCGGTTCGATATCGTCGCCATTCTGGTGTCGGGTACGGAGCAACGCATCCGGCACATCGAAGATGCGTTTAGCTAATAGTCGGCGAATTGGCCGGGCATCAGCGCATAAAAATAGAGGAATTGACCAGATCTGGGGTGACGGCTGGCCTTCCGTCGGCAAGCAATATAACTATAACTAAAAATGATAGCACGATCAGCAACTATAGCCACTATTTTGTACGTTTATAGTCTATATAAGGTAGGTATTTCAACTCAATCTATGCGATCTATCAACGCTTTACGTCCGCTTATACTGCTTGCGGCTTTGGGTCCCGTTTTTCTGGCTTCCTGTAAGCGCGAACCAGACGTAACACCATCGACAGCAGCTACTACACCGGTTACGTCGACCACCGTTAGCAACGCCAATCTGGACGTTAACAACTGGATTCTGGCGAACATGAGTTATTACTACTACTGGAACGACAAAATTCCGGCAAACCCCGACAAAACGCTGTCGCCCGATCAGTTTTTCGACTCGATTCTGTACAAATACAACGCCACCAGTAACCCCACTGGTGATCGATTCTCGTGGATTCAGCAGAGTGCTGATGAGTTGAAAGCCAGCCTGAGCGGGGAGTCGAAGACGACGGGTATGGAGTTTAAACTCTACCTGCGGTCGTCGGGGTCGACGGATGTGATTGGTTCGGTACTGTATGTGTACCCCGGTTCACCAGCCGATAAAGCGGGGATCAAGCGTGGTGACGTGTTCTCAAAAGTTAACGGCACCAACCTGACGACGACAAATTATTCAAGCCTGCTTTATGGCGAGGGCGATACCAAGACGTATACACTCGCCGACGTACAATCGACAGGAATAGTCGATACCAACAATTCAAAATCGGTGACTGCTGTAGTATTGCAGGAAGATCCGGTCTTTATGGATTCTGTCTATACGTATGGCGCGAAGAAAATTGGCTATGTCATTTACAATCAGTTCGTTCCCGGCCCGAACGGCAGTTCAGTAGCTACATACGATCAGAAGCTGGATGCGGTATTCGGCAAGTTCAAAGCTAAAGGCGTCAACGAACTGATTCTCGATTTTCGCTACAATCCCGGTGGTTACGTGTCGTCGGCAACGGCACTGGGCAGTCTGATCGCCAAAGGCATCGGGAACAAGTCAGTTTTTGTACGTAAAGAATGGAATCCAACTGTTGCACCAGCCCTGGAGAAACAGTACGGTACCGATTTCTTCTACGATTATCTTGCTCAGAAAGCGAACAACATCGGCGATAACCTATCGCAGGTGTATGTGCTGACCACCAGCGGTACGGCTTCTGCCAGCGAGCTGGTTATTAACGGTCTGCGCCCGTACTTTGGTCAGAAGGTATACACCATCGGTACCACATCATACGGTAAGAACGTTGGCTCGATCACCATTTCCGACAATACGGGCAAGATCAAGTGGGGTATGCAACCCATCGTCAGTAAATCGTTCAACAGAGACAATGAATCGAATTACTCAACGGGTTTCGTTCCAACTGTTGAAGTGCGCGAACCACTCAATATGCGACCACTTGGCGACGTAACGGAGCGCCTGCTGAGCGAGGCTATTTACCAGCTTAGTGGCACCCGCACCGCCCGCCGGGGAGCCGATGACACGAACACGCGAACGGCAGTTGGCTCATCGATTGAGCGCAAAGCGGGTGGTAGTAACATGTTTTTTACAGTCGATAAACCGTTGCCTATAGCCGGTCAGTAACAACGGCCTTAACAAACAGAAAGGCAGGCTTCGGTCTGCCTTTCTGCGTTTAAACGAAAGGCTATTTTTTTTGTCCAATTATTACGCCGTATAGACCAATACGGCCACACAGAAAGACGCAGACCGGTTGCGTATATTTGCTTTCGGTCATCTCGTCAGTAAGCTACCCGTTCCAATGTACGACAAGAATATAGGTACCAAGCAGAAAGCGTTACGCATCAACCTCGACCGGCGGATTTACGGCTCGTTTGCCGAAATCGGCGCGGGGCAGGAAACGGCCGCGATGTTTTTCAAAGCGGGCGGTTCGTCGGGTACGATTGCCAAAACGATGTCGGCCTATGACATGACATTCAGCGACTCCATCTACGGCGTCGAAGAGAGCGGCCGGTACGTCGTCGAGTCGCGGCTGGTGAAAATGCTGAGCAAGGAATATAGCCTGCTCGAAAAGCGACTGGCGGAAAAACGCGGTCCCGACACCACGTTTTTTTCCTTTGCCAACACCGTCGTCGCGCTTAACTATCAGAAAACCAACGATGCCCACGGCTGGATTGGGTGCCGGTTTCAGCTATCCCCGCAATCGGGCTACAACGACGTGATTATTCACGTTCGTATGCTCGACAACGAGAACATTCTGCAACAGCAGGCCCTTGGCATTATCGGTGTTAACCTGATCTACGGCTGTTACTATTACGCCAAATCGCCCGAAACGCTGGTGCTGTCGCTGATGGACGATCTGATAGCTGAACGCATTCAGATCGATATGATCCGTTTCAACGGCCCTGACTTTGCCGAGGTCGACAATAGGCTGATGACCCTGCATCTGGTGAAGAATGGTTTCACCGACGCGGCCCTGTTCGGCTCCGACGGGCAGGTGCTGCAACCTTCGGAAGCACTCTATAAAAAGCATATCCTGGTGATGCGCGGCCGGTTACGACCACTGACCAACGTGCAGCTCGACATGATCGAGAACGGAGTGAAGCAGTTTAAGGCGGAAGACGACGTCGACGAAAACCGGGTTGTGTCGATGGCGGAACTGACCCTGCATAACCTGAAAGCAAACGACAAGGAGATCGACGAAAAAGACTTCCTGGATCGGGTCGATATTTTGTGCTCGATGGGGCAGACGGTCATGATCTCCAACTATTTGGAGTATTACAAACTGGTGGCTTATCTGGCCCGGCTGACCCGGCTCAAGTGCGGTATTGTGGTGGGCATTCCCAACCTGGAATACATCTTCGACGAAGGGCACTACGAGTTTCTGCCGGGGGGTATTCTGGAGTCGTTTGCGACCCTGTTCAGCAAAAAAGTCAAGCTGTTTGTTTACCCGACCCTGCGCGACGGAGCCATCTACACCTGCGACGATTTTCACCTGCCGCCCATGCTGGAACCGCTGTATCAGTACCTGATTCTGAACAACAAGATCGAACCTATCCGCGATTACAACGAGGAGAACCTGCACATCTCGACCGACGGCGTGCTGGAGATGATTCAGGCCGGGCAGGAGGGCTGGGAAAAACTGGTACCGGCGCGGGTGGCCGAGCAGATCAAAAACAACTGCCTGTTTGGGTACCCCTGCGAAGTCGAATACGTACCGATCGGGCAGCAGGTACGGCAGCAGCAGGAACAGGTTGTCGCCGACGCAACACCCAGTTAGGGAGTCTGGTACTCGACGGTAGCGTTGGCAAACGAGCGGGCAAATTGATCGATCAGTCGGTTGAGAACCAGAAAACCCACTTTCGTTTCGCCTTCGTTGGCAAACGGCTGATCGGTATCAGCCCAGCCTGAGGGGCGACCCTCGGCGGTGAAATGGGCGGTACCACTTTCCACGCTGACCAATACGCGCATCGACGGTTCGACGTCTTCGTTTAACTCGGTCGACAGTGTGTGCGTCTGTTCATCCGCTTGTTCGATAACGTATGACTGCGTTTCCAGAAACCCCGCCACGGCCTTAAACAGCAGTGAGTCGGGCTGGGCAGTTACCAGATCGATACCGGTGGCCCCCGTCGGAATCGATTCGGCCTGAACTGGCTCGGCCTGAATTGGCTTGGTCCTGACCGACTGGGCGTAATTCCGGTAGCCGGTCGTCAGGAGTAGTAACAGGCAGATGGTCAGCGTTTTCTTCACGGCTCAAAGGTACCGCATGCGGCCCGGTTATTGTCGGCCAGGTTACGAGTTGTTTATCCCTTCCCCTATTCTTTTATGAAAGGCAACGAACTGGACTGGTATTTAAACATCGGCTTTTTCCGGATGCACCAGGATATGTTTACGTGCCAGTATATCGTGCACGACAACAGAGCCTGCCCCGTTCACTGGTTACGGCTACGAATCCCCGATGTCAGCTTCGGTGAGAAACAGCGTCGTCTGATCCGGATCAATGGGGCGTTCGCGGTAACGATTCAGCCGTTTGTGCTGACCAGCGAAATCGAACAACTCTACGCGCAATACCGGGCTAATGTGACGTTCGACGCCCCGGAATCGGTCAACTACTGGCTGACCAACGGGGACCGGTACACGGTTTTCGACACCCATGCCGTTGAGGTGCGCGACAACGGGCGGCTGATTGCCGTGGGCATTTTCGACAACGGCAACCGGAGTATCGCAGGCATTATGAATTTTTACCACCCCGACTACGCCAAACACAGCCTGGGTAAGTACCTGATGCTGGAAAAGATCCGGTACGCCCAGCAGCACCGCAAGCAGTATTACTACCCCGGCTACCTGGTGAGCAACTACCCAAAGTTCGACTACAAGCTGTTTGCCTGCCAGGCTGCCACAGACGTTTTCGATGCCGGTATACACCAGTGGCTTCCGTTTGCTTGGAACACGGTTCACCGGCTGGCTACCGACACGCTCAACGAGATGCAGTACGACCCATACACGGATAGTTAGGGTTTATTTCGTAGCCGGGTCGATGACCGTAACCGCGTAGGTAAACGACCGGACCTGTCCCCCTTTTTTAACGTTCTGCACCGTTACCTCGTACACCTGATCGGCGGAGGGTTTGGTTACAGCGTCCATTTCCCAGACCAGCGCGTTGTCGCCGTAATCAGTATCGTCATCGCTGACGATGGTGGTTGTCATTGCTTTTCCCCCCTTCTTTACGCTAACTACGCTATCGGAAAAGTCGGCACCGGGCAGGTGAAATGACCAGCGGGGAAATACCAGCTGGTATGGATTGTACCCGGCCACGGGCCAGCAGACGTATTCGTCACGGGTTACCATCCTGTTTGTTGAGAACGCGCTGAGGTTCATCGGCAGGGCGTTGTAGGCTAGTTTTGATTTCGGATGAAGCAGGCTACCCGTGCCCATTACGGTGACCACGGGCGACAATACCCACCGCCGGTGACCAACGTCGGCGTTGTTATCACCCTTGTCTGCGATATACTGCGTGATAAAGTCAGGGTTCGTTCCGCCGGTTTGCGCCAGGTTTGAGTTGATTACAGCCCATTCGCCTTCCGCCGAGTAACACTTCCAGCTTTTCTTTACCGTATGTGTCAATACACCCGCTTCGGCCAACATCAGCACGGCCTTTTGTGCCTTCCGGTTTAGTGAATCGACAAACGTTACTTTTCCCTCAACCCCGGCCATGGCCCGATAATAGTTGATCCGATTTAGCTGGGCAGCGACATACGCAGCCGACGACTTACCTTCCTGGCACTCATTGACGTTGCCCGCCCAGTTCATCAGGGGCGTACTGGTAAATTCGTTCGTGTAGGCATCCGCCACGGCCTGCCGTTTAGTAATGTCGATTATCGTTGACTGAACCTCTTTCGCCTGAATCACGGGCTCTGGCAGCGAATCGACCATACCGGCAGGCTGACACCCGCTAAGGGCTATCACACAAAGCGACGATCCTACGAACAAACGACTAAGGGTGGGTAGACAATTTCTCATAATCGGACATGGATAAATTACCGGAATAGCATACCGCTGTTTACCAGCTTTTGTTGGACCGGCTATCGACAGGCCTTTCACAACAACATATTTAACTATCTATAATTATAAATGTATATACATTAAGTTACCTTTTACAAATATTTTTAACTAAAGGCATTTTTATCGACCATATGCAATGGAGTTATTTATCCAACGTCAGACTTTACCTAACCGGGTGGCTAACAGAACAACAGCTTTTCTGTTGTAGTAAATGGTGACGAATCATATCTACCTATTAACTCGACATTAGAATATGGCTAACCAATCGGGCTACCAGCCGGGCGACGTTGTTACGCTACTGGAAGGCGGCACATCGCCCATGACGGTGAAATCAGTGAAGAACGACGGCATGACTGTCGTTTGTGTTGCTAACAACGACACTGACGCTAAAGAGGAGGAATTTGACGCGACGAAACTGACGAAGCTGAAAGAAGCGTAACGTGGTTCTTCGCCAGACAGGCGTTGCCCGGTCCGGTTGCAGTAACCGGACCGGGCAACGCCTGTCTGTTTGTAGATGGTTTACTTGGTGGCTACGTCGGGCGGGGCAATCTTGTACCCGAGCTGTGTCATGATCGACGCCGTGTCGTGGTAGATGCGGGCACCAACGATTTTACCGTCGTTTATCATCATCAGATAGGTGTATGGAAACGTAATGGTCTTGCCGGACTCCGTGAACGTGTAATCACCCCAGATGGATACCCAATCGCCTTTGTACGGGCCTGTCTTTATCCGGAACGACAGGGGTCTGGCCACGACCTTCCGGTTTTTTTGACTGATATAGGTTCGCTGCCAACCCTGCAATGTCTGATCCAGCGTACTCGAATCGGCCATGGCCGGACCATATGCTTTGAAGCCAGGTATAACCATTGTACGGGCCTTTGTCTGATCTTCGTCTATGACGATGGCCTTGATAAAATCGGTGGCGATTTTGATGTCGCGATCAGCGTTGGGGTTCATTTCAGCGCCCTCTTTTTGCAGGTTGTCAACGACCATCTGCGCGTTGGCCACGGAGAAGGAAATCAGGAAGCAACCAATCAGTGTGGGAAGCGGAAAGCGAAACAGCGTTTTCATGGGGGTAAACAGGGTTGGTTTATGGTTGAACAAGGGAAACGCACTACGAAACAATAATCGATTCGGCCGATGGCATGATCGGCGATTGGCTGGGCGAATAACGTCGGCCGTTGAGCAGCACCCCCAGCCAGGTGTTACGCACGCCGTACTGATACGTCAGCAGGCATACGCTGAGGGTTCCGGTCAGGATTAGCAGCACCTTTACCGGCCAGGGCCAGTTGTAGGGCGCAATCGCCGTCTGGATCAGCAGCACCACAAACAGATGGATCAGATACATCCAGTACGAAGCATCGGCCAGATAGCGAACCCGCCGGCTGGGTCGGCTGAACAGAGTCATGATACCACCGATGAAGGCAAACACCGCCGTCATGCTGGCGAATGCATACAGTACGTTGAGCGTAACGACTATTAGAATAAGCACCTGTTTATCAACGACTTTAGCAGGAGAAGAATCAACTACGGCGTGAGCTACCGAAATGAACACCACTGTCATTGCCGTAATCAGTACCAGTGCTATTGTGGCGTTAATGCGCCAATACATGCGAAACAAATCGATCAGGCCAGTCTGTCGGTGGAAAAACCAGCCCAACGTAAAGAATACGCCATACAAAACGAATGGAGCCGGTTCTGGTACCAGATTAAACGGCCAGTCGACCCCAAGCCCACCTTTCATAAATGCCATCGGTGTAACAATGAGCAGGGTCAGTCCCAATGCGCCCCACCATTTCTCCATCACACGCGCTACTCTCAGGTCGATTTGCTGCCGCATCTGTTCATAGGGATCTACGCGTACCACAATGGGCCTCACTACCAGTACTATCCCATAAAACAGCACCAGAAACCAGAGGAACCAAAGGTGTTGCAGCGAGTAATTTTCGGTAAACCAGCGCCAGTCAGCCCCTTCTGAGTGCACTAGCTGCCAGTATGATCGTGTAGCACCGCCAACCTGCGACCGATGCTGTATCCATATCCTTACCAGAAAGTTAACCAGCTGCATAAGCGGCATAAAAACCAGAAAAGGCAGAAGGATTCGCCTGAGCCGGTTCTGAACAAATCCTTGTCGCCCCTGACGGTGGTAGAGTTGGTGAGCAAAAAAACCGGCGACCAGAAAGAAGGCCTGCATGCGAAAAACGTGCAATACATAAAACTGCACGTCAAGCACGACGCTTTGCTGGGAGTCGCCAACCAGCCAGTCCTTTCGCATATAAAATGGAAAAGATGCTATACTGTGAAAAATGACACCAAGCAACAACGCAGCGGCCCGGACGGCGTCCAGACCGTGGAAACGCTCGCCCGCCTTTTGCAGCGGAGCCGAAGGGGAAGGAATCATCGGGGCGGAAGGCTGTAGCCGGGGGTGCAGACCCGACCGGGGTTATCGATGCCCCAAAACTGACCGACGCGCCCACTGAAACCTAGTTTTCCGACTGGACAAATCCTGGACAAACGCCTTATACGGGCTCCAGTAGTGAGCGAACGGTATTATCGGCGGCTTCATCCGCCTTTTTACGCAGTCGGTAGCGGGCCTTGTGCACACTGTCGACCGACACGCCCAGCATATACGCCATCTGCTTGGTAGGGACCTGGAGTTTCAGCAGGGCCAGTAACCGCAGTTCGGCGGGCGTCAGGTTGGGGTGAGTCCGGTGCAGGTCGTGGAAGAACGTCGGGTAGACCTGCTCGAACAGATGACGGAACTGAAGCCAGTCTTTGCCCGTCAGGATACTACTGTTGAGCAGGGCCATCACGCGGTCGTTATGCGCCGGATCGATTTCGGGCGTTCGCTGCCGGACAGTGGTCAATTCATCCGTCATCCGCTCGATCAGCGCATTTCCTTCGCTCAGGCTAGCCACGTACTGATGCAGCTGCGCCTGTGCCGACGCTAACTTTACGTCGGCTTCCCGTCGGTGCTGCCGCTGCCGCTGCCTGATTACGTACCAGCCCCCCAGGCCCAGCAGCAGCAGAGCCGCGATGACGACGTTCCGCACCAGAACAGCCCAGTGCCGGTTGGTTTCGCTCTGCTTCAGCGTGCTCAGGTACTGCTCGGCCCGCAGATTACCTTCGGCAACCGACAGGGCCTTATTGCTCATCTGCCGCATCAGTGAATCCTTACAGGCAAGCGTTGAGTCGAGGTAGCGGGTTGCCAGCGCGAAGTTACCCGTCTTCCTGTAATAGGCTGTCAGCGTTTCGTAGTAGGGGATCGGGTGCTGCTTCTGTTCGCCGTGAAATAGCTGCTGAGCCAGTTCGATGTCTTGCTTCGCCCGGTCGGTGCTGTCCAGAATCAGGTGAATTCGGGCGATGTTCAGTGCCGATAGGGCGGCATTGACCGGCAATGTTTTCCGAAGAATAGCGATTCGGGTTTGGAGGTACGGCAATGCCTCCCGGTAGCGACCGCTGAGCCGGAGCGTATTGCCCAGGTTACCGCTGCCCAGCCCAATGTAATCAAGATTGCGCCGTTGCCTGGCGATAGCGATTGTCCGGTGGAATGCCTGTTCGGCCAGCGCGTACTGCCCAAGTCGCTGGTAGGCCATACCAAGCGTGTTCCACTCAGGGTAAATGTCGATCAGCCCGTTTTCGGGGTAGCGCAGGGCCGTTTTCAGGTACTCAATAGCCTTCTGGTAGTCGCCCACCTGGTAATACATGTTTCCGTAGATGCTTAGGTACACGTTGCCCTCCGGCAGATGCGTGTATCCGACCTGCTCGAAGGTATGGCTGGCCTGCAAAAGCAGCCGCAAGGCGTCGTCCTGACGGTTTCGACCGCTGAGAAACAACTCCGTTCCGTAGAGCATGTGGAATGAAGCCCGCACCACCGCGACCGGACACCGTTCTATCACCGGTTCGGCGTTCCGGTACATACGAATTCTTGTATCTGTGTTTCGCGTCATTTCGACCCGGTGGCGAATGGGCAGGAGGGTGGCGTACCAGTATAGCTGCTCGTCGTTCAGGCGTTGCGCCAGTGCCCGCACACTGTCAAAGCGGATCGCTACGGGGTCGGTTGGCTGGTGGGTTCGCAGCCAGCAACGGCTCTGCTTCCAGAGCGCCACCACCCGCTGATCGGGTGTCAGCCGGGCGAGTGTATCTACCTGCGTGTGAACCCGTACGGAGGTACACAAGATCCCAAGCAATAGACAGACAATACGAAATAGCCTCACAACCAATTGACAGACAACGCGTTTCACATACCCTAAGTAAACACAATCCCCCGACCAGCGCAAACAAAGAGGCTGGTCGGGGGATGAACGTATCAATATGGTATATGAAATTTGGCCAAAGCGCGTCAGATGGCAATGCACCGCCAGCATCACGCGCCTGATCGATGGCTAGCTCCCTAGTCCGTCAGCAACACCCGCCGGGTTATTCGTTGAGTGCCCTGTTGCAGCGTAAGTATGTAGACTCCCCGCTTAACGTCGCCCACGGGTATCCGGACGATATTGTCGCCAGCAACCGCCTGATGGATTGTTTTCAGCGCGCACCGTGCCCCCGCATCCACTAGTTCAACCACCGCATCGCCCGGCTGTTCGGTCTGGTACCGCAGCCAGATCTCGTCTTTGGCCGGAACAGGATACACCTGAACCTGATCCGGTTCGGCCCGTTGCTCCACGATCTCAGCGCCGACACGGGCACCACCCGATGCTACCAGCCGCGCACCGGCCCAGTCGCCGTGGTCGCCACAGCCATCGCCGTTGGTAAGTACCATCAGTCGGAGAATCTGCTTGCCGCGCACGTCCAGACTCAGTGATTTCGTGGGCGAAACAGGCAGCATAACGCCACTGTCGTAGATCAACGTATTGTCGGCGTATACCCGGAAGATTACCGAGCCACAACCGGAATCCCCGACTTCATCATCGATACCAATGTCGGCCAGAAACGTGCGGTAGCGCCCGCCCAGGTTGTACAGGATATCGGAGTTAGCGTGGCAGCCCAATCCTTTAGCGTACGTGACGCCGTTGAGCCTTAACGTCGTGCCATCGGTATCGCCGGTATTGCCGTTGCTGCGGTCGCGCTCGACGGGTCCGTAGCCATTGCTCATACCGATCCAGCTCAGGTCCGATAAATAAACGGGATTGGTGGTGCCATCATTGGCGCGAAACAGCACCAGCGATGAGAACGGCGGCAGCGTTGCCTGACCCGAATACGCTTTGTTCCAGCCGTCGACGTAGTTACCGTCGAGGGGCACCGAGATGGTTCCGGCCGATGTGTTGCAGCAGAATTTAATGTACTCGGCCGAATTGCCCGACTTGATGTAGGTTGCCGGGCTATTGAGCGAGGCAATATCTTTTGTGTACTGACTTTGCCACTGCCAGAGCTGAAGCAGCGCGCCCGTTGTGTTGTTAACGACCGTCAGAATCTTCCCGGCATCGTTGGCTGGCCGTGCGTACACGTTTTTGTCGAACGTGCCGTAGCTCGACAGATCGTTGGCATTTGACTCGTACTTCGCTACCTGCTGACTGGCGGTACGGCTGACGAGCGCATTGTTCTGCACAACGTTGTTTCGCATCGGACAGCTACCCCCGTTGTGCATCAGCGCCAGTTGTGATTCGTTGTTGCCAAACGACGTGTTATTCGTCAGCGTAACGTTGGACGTACCGTGCAGGTAGATCCCGTACCCGTAGCAGTTGAACACGGTATTGCCGGTTACTTCCGCATTGGCAGTGCAGTCGTCGAGGTAGATGCCGTGCGCGGCTGTGTTGCTTTTGTACGACGTACCTTCCCACGGACCGGCACCCGCATAGACGACGTTCGACACAACGCGGATGTTGCTCTGCGACTGCCCGTTCCCGTTCCAGGTATATATCCCTCCTCCATCTCCTTTGGTCAGGCAGTAACTGGAAATCAGATTTCGCTGGACGGTTGTACCACTCGTAAACGTAACGGCGTTGTAGCCAACGTTGTCGAGGATATTGTTCTCGATTAACGTGTTTGCCCCGTGGGTTTGCAGGCCGACATACTGCCCGTCGCCACTACCGCCCCGACCCGGCACCAGCCCGACGCGCTGAATAGTCGTGCCCCGACAGGTGAAGTTGGCGTAGTTATCGACCGCTATGCCGTTGTTATTCACGTCCGTGACCCGGCAGTTTTCGATCAGCACCCCACTCCCCGACCCGGCCAGTACGATTCCATCGGTACCCGCATTGGTTAGTTCATCCCCGGAAAATACCAGGTTTGCGCTGTTTGTTGCCCGTATGCCGGCTGTCTGCGTTTGCGTAATCTGCACGTTGCGGACCGTGACGTATGACGCATTGGTCAGCGTAATGCCATCGCCGACGGTTGCGGTCATCGTCCGGCTGTTGGGGTTACTCTGGTTGTCGAATAACTGGATGGTTTTGGTCGACGGGTTGTAGTACCATTCGCCCGGCTGATCGAGCGTAGCCGGATGATTCTGAATGAAAAAGCCCCAGCCATCGGCAGGCGTGTAATTGCTGGTATAGCTGAGCTGGAGCGTGTTGCCGCTTTGCCCGGTGATGGTTGCCCGGTCGAGTATCCAGTGCGCCGGTCGGATAACGGCTTCGCCCCCCGCGAAGTTGGCCGGGAGTCCCTGCTGACTGGTTAACTGGGTTTTTCCATTGTGCGACTGTACCGTCAGGTAGCCTTTGTTAGCCGCCGACAGGTTTGGGTAACGGCCCAGCGGCAGAGCGATACCGTTGCTGTACACACCCGATACGCTGCTTCCGCAACCGGCACAGCTGGCCTGCCAGATGTTGTTACCCGTATTGGTCCAGCTGGTCAGGGGCATGGCGCCGGTTAGCACGGGTTTACCGCCCGACCCGTACGCATCCACGGTAATTGGTTTCCCGGCCGCACCCGACCGGTTGATAGCCAGCGTACCCGAAAAGGTATCACCCCGGCGAAACAATACCTGATCACCCGGCTGGAGGGCAAGCTGATTGACCCGGCCAATCGATTGAAACGGAGCCCCATCCGATGTACCGGTGTTGCTGTCGCGCCCCGAACTGGCGACATAGTACGTAGTTTGCGCGTGACTGCTGCTGAGTCCGAGATGCATCAGACCGGCGCATAGTGCGACCAGCAGCCGGGTACGGTAGGTGCGTGTAGCCATTGATGGTAGTTGTCAATGAAGCGGACAGTTGCTCGCGTTCGCGGTTGATCAGGCAGCGAGTCGCCAGGCAGATTATCTACTTCAGGTGGAAGAGGTAGTATCGATCGACGCGTCGTCGACTCTTCCTCCGCCAGCCAAAAACTATACCGACCAACGCCTGAAACGTGCGCTTTTAAGCTACTACGCCGTTTACCAACAAGCCCTGACCGCTTACTCAGACCTGCCTTGTTTCTGAGCAGCTAAATCATCGTTTTTGTCGAATTGCTACCCGGAAGAAGGCCATCGAAGCGGGTAGTGTAGCCATGAGCCATCGCATCATCGAATCCCCCACGGGGGTCGCCCGGCCAGTCAATAGTTTTGCCAATAGCCGATAACTATCGAATTAAAAATAGCGCACCGGATTAAGTGGAGCCGACCGACAGACGGCTATCCATTGGATTATGTCAGGGATGCATTCCGTAGCGAGACATTGCCCGCAGCCCGCCAGCCCATTCGTTTTGCCGCTATTTACAAACTATACCGCCCCGGGCCGGTTGAGTCAACCAGCGATGGTAGTCGGCCAGCCGGTCGCAAACCCCACGTACTCACCGCATGTCCAAAGCCAGCAAGCAGCCCGATTCTCCCGCCAACGACCCGTATATCCACGTACGCGGGGCTCGCCAGCATAACCTCAAGAACGTCGATCTGACCATTCCCCGCGACGCACTCGTTGTATTCACCGGTGTATCGGGTTCGGGGAAGTCATCGCTGGCGTTCGGGACGCTCTACGCCGAAGCCCAGCGCCGGTACCTGGAATCAGTATCGCCCTACGCCCGGCGGCTGTTCAACCAGATGGCCGTGCCCGATGTCGACAGCATCGAGGGATTACCACCAGCCGTCGCCCTGCAACAGCAGCGGGGTCAGCCCACGACCCGCTCGTCAGTAGGCAGCGTCACGACCCTGTCCAATCTGGTCAGGATGCTGTATTCACGGGCCGGGCAGTACCCACCGGGATTGGGTATTCTGTACGCCGAATCGTTTTCGCCCAACACGCCACAGGGTGCCTGCCCCACCTGCCACGGTACCGGCACGATTTATTCGGTCACGGAGGAGTCGATGGTACCGGACCCGTCACTGACGATCCGACAGCGGGCCATTGCTGCGTGGCCGCAGGCGTGGGGCGGGCAGAACCTGCGCGACATTCTGGTGTCGCTGGGCTACGACGTCGACCGACCCTGGCGCGACCTGCCAAAGGCACAACGCGACTGGATTCTGTTTACGGATGAGCAGCCCGTGGTGCCTGTTTACCCCGGCTACACCCCAGAGCAGACGCAGCGGGCGCTTAAACGAAAGCAACCGCCCGACTATATGGGTACATTCAGCAGTGCCCGGCGGCACGTACTCCACACGTTCGGCAACACGCAGAGTCAGCAGATGAAAAAGCGGGTATCGGCCTACATGCTCCACACACCATGCCCCACCTGCCACGGCAAACGGCTCCAGCCCGATTCGCTACGGGTCACCTTCGCCGGGCTCGACATCGCTGATTTTTCCGAAGTACCGCTCAAACGACTGACAACCCTCCTGCAACCCTACGCCGACGGCAAAACGACCGGACTATCAGGCAAAACGCCCCCCGAACAGGCCGAAGTGATCCGGCGCATCACGGCGGATCTGGTGGCCCGGCTCAGCGTGCTGCTCGATCTGGGCCTGGGCTATCTGTCCTTGGAACGCAGCACGCCCACCCTGTCGCCGGGTGAACTCCAGCGGCTGCGACTGGCCACACAACTGTATTCCAATCTGTTCGGCGTTGTCTACGTACTCGATGAACCCTCGGCAGGCCTGCACCCGTCCGATACCGAAGCCCTGCTGACGGCACTGGCCGGGCTCAAACGAGCGGGTAATTCGCTGTTTGTCGTCGAACACAATCTGGACGTAATCCGGCAGGCCGACTGGCTGGTCGACGTAGGTCCGGCGGCTGGTACGCTGGGGGGCGAAGTTCTATACAGCGGCCCTCCGGCAGGCCTGGCCGACATTACATCGTCACAAACCCGACCCTATCTATTCGAGACGCGCACTGATACTGCTGATCACACGGCCCGAACACCTACCGGCCAGCTGCACCTGACGAACGTAAGCCGCAACAACCTGCAATCGCTGGACGTATCTGTGCCGCTGGGAACGCTGACGACGGTTACGGGCGTATCGGGGTCGGGCAAATCCACGCTTGTCAGTCAGGTACTGGTCGAACTGGTTGCTGCTTACCTGGGGCAATCCCTGCCTGCCGACGATGAGGATACGCTGGATGAACGCGGCCCCATTACGACGAGCGGGCAACTGGGGGGCGACGTGCAGCGCATCAAACGGCTGGTGCAGGTCGATCAGAAGCCAATCGGTCGTACACCCCGCTCCAACATGGCGACGTATACCGGCCTGTTCGACAATGTACGAAAGCTGTTTGCCGCCACCCCGGCCGCGCAGAAAGCCGGTTACGACGCGGGGCAATTTTCGTTCAACGTCGCCAAAGGCCGCTGCCCACACTGCCAGGGCGAAGGCTTCGTCATGGTCGAACTACTGTTTCTACCCAGCGTATATTCGCCCTGTCCGGTCTGCCACGGCGCACGCTATAATGAGCAGACGCTGGCGATCACCTACCGCAACAAAACCATCGCCGATGTACTCAGCCTGACCGTAGACGCTGCTATCGATTTTTTCAGCGATGAACCAACCGTCCGGCGTCCGCTGACCGTATTGCACGATGTGGGTTTGGGGTATCTGCGCCTGGGCCAGCCCGCAACGGAACTGTCGGGCGGGGAAGCGCAGCGCATCAAGCTGGCGACCGAACTACAGCGTACCAGCAACGGGGCCACCCTGTACATTCTCGATGAACCAACAACCGGTCTGCACCCCGCCGACGTCGACCGACTCCTGATTCAGCTAAACAGCCTGGTCGACGGCGGCAACACGGTTGTCGTCGTTGAGCACACCATGCGGGTCGTTGCCGCCAGTGACTGGGTCATCGACATGGGGCCGGGGGCCGGTGATGAGGGCGGGCACATCGTCGCGCAGGGCACCCCAACCAGTGTAGCTACCAATTCAGCCAGCCAAACCGCGCCGTACCTGAAGCGGTATCTGGATGCGTAGCCCGGTAGAGCGATTGACGGGCTTCTAATGATACAATGCGTTCTCGTACTGTCTCAACCGATCTACGGTAGCAGCAATGTATTCGGGCTTCATCAGCGTAGCTTTCCGCTGATTCCAACTGGCAACGGCCTGATGCAGCAGGGAAACGTCGAAACGGGTTTCGGGCTGCTCGTCAAGTATCATGTCAACCGTAGCCAGCAGTTCCATGCCCAAGGGAGATTCAAATCCGTCGATCAAGGTGTGCAATTGGGTCTGGACCTGCTGCTGTTCGGGCGTGCAATTGGTCTGAATATAATCTCGTATCTGGCCAATCTTTTCTGGGTTGATCTGCAGCACGTCGAATGGACCAGCTTCATTTTGTTTCATACCCGTCAGGTAGTGACCATCCAGATCGTTCAGGGCATACAGTAGTTTAGGCGCATACGGTCCATACTTATGCCGCTCGAATACTAAATTCCGGTCGAACCTCACTCCCAATCGTTGCAGTAGATAGACAATCTTCTGAATTTCCAGAAGCGTCAGATCATAGCCCAGCTCTTTATAGCGAAATAACCCATTCAGTACAATAGCCCGAAGTGGAGTGAGGGCGGGAGCTGGCTTCGTACGGGTACGGGGAGTTTGATATGCAGCGTCAGATGGTTCGTAGATGATAACGTCGACGTCGGGCAATGCCTTTATTTTCTCTAAAATAAGTGGTTTGACGACGCTCCACTGCAAACCACCATTGCCGCTGCCCAGGGGGGGCATGGCAATCGACCGGATGTTCAAACGGGTTATTTCGCTGATCAGACTATCCAATCCCTGCTCGATATAGCTTAGCTTCGAAAAGCCTTTCCAATGTTCTTTCGTTGGGAAATTAACAATGTATTTGGGTGTCAGCAGGCCGGTTTCCGTGACAAACATCTTCCCTACTACTACTTCACCGCGTGCACAGGCTTCCTTATAACGTATGTAATTATCGTGATACTTATCCTTGAATTGTAGGGCCACACCTTTACCCATGACCCCTACCGTATTAACGGTATTGACCAGCGCATCTACAGTTTCGGCGAATAGGTTTCCGGTTTTGTAGGTGATCGGCATATAAGTTTAAAAGTACCAGTCTGGCTGAATTCTAACTGGTATCTGACTTGCAAAGTTATCTAACTGCTGTTGAACAGCCTGCGCTACCGCTACATTCGCCACGACAATGGCCCGGATGCAATCGACCGGAAAGTGCTGATGGACCATGAATTCAGCCATGCGCCGTCGACGACGATCATTGTCCTGTGCAGTTGGGTGCCAGTACCTGGCCTGCATGATTTCCCAGTCGACCATCGACAATTCATTCAACTGATTACTAAACCGACTAAATCCCATGAGCGCGTGTCCATCCGAAAAGGCGAAAGGGATACCTGCTTTCGCTACTACTGACACCTGGCTAACGATGTAAATAATTTCTTCCCTGACTCGTGAATTGGTATGCGTAATCTTTGAGAGCATCGGTGATCGGGGTGCGAAGTAGAAGGGTACATAATCAGCCAATACACCGAATGGCTCGCAATTGACGCGCCGGACATCCCGTTTTGTGATGATATCATCTTCCCCAATAGTCACAAAATCTGGTTGCTGTACCAGGTGGTGGCAGTTTCTACAGGCTACCCCGTGTTCCAGTACATGAGCCAAATTGGTTAGCACCATGATACGAAAGATGAAACCATTTTCCAGCGTAAGCCAAGGGAACATAACCAGGTAGATTGATGAGTAACAGATAGGCCGTCATTGCACTACCTCGTTGTGACGATAGAACCGCATAACATCAGCGAATAAACCAGATACTGATATAAACAAAAATAGGCACCTACATTTGATTGTAAGTGCCTGATGACTGATATGCTAACTGTGAGCGGGAAATGGGTCTCGAACCCACGGCCTGCAGCTTGGGAAGCATCACACTTTCATTTGTAGTGAATGTTATTAATTGTAGTTATGTTTATTACTCACTGATTATCAACAATATATATCCAAAATACGTCATATCATTATTTACAAAGTGTAGTCCAGTTACTATATTTGTGTAAACCATAGTGTAAACTGGATAGAAATGAACCTACAATCATCAAATAGTAATAGATCAACTACTCATAGAGAAGGGTCAGCTACAGTAAGAATTGAGTACTACCGACAGAAGACCTATTCAGATGGATCACATCCTTTTATGGTATGTGTTACAAAGGATCGTGAACGTGCACGCGTTGCTACAGGTGTAACATTGTCACCAATCTTATGGAACTTTGAGAAAAAAACATTTCGTAAGAGCCTATCACAACATCAACGGTTAGAGATTGAAGTTACTCTTCAGAACTGGGTAGACAAGTACACTGCAGCCGTTAAAGAGCTATCTGAAGCCGATAAACCATATACAGCGAGGGACGTAGTTCAGCATGTCTCAAATAAAAGAGGTTATCTTCGGCAGTTCAAACTTATATCGTATTTTGACCACTTGATCGCTCAGTTAGAGTCTGTTAACAAGCTGGGGAATAAGAAAGTATACCAAGATGTCAAGAACAATCTCAAGAAGTTTATTAAAACAGGCAATGATGTGGACTTTAGTAACATTACGGTCAAATTCTGCAACGAGTGGGAGACATATATGAGGGTTAACAACCTGAGTGAAGTCACTATATCTTTGAAATTTAGAACTCTTAGAACTGTTTTAAACAAAGCCATTGCTGATGGATATGCAAAACCAGAGGATTACCCTTTTGCCAGAAACCCTGCAGAAAGGTACCGATTTCAGATTGGCAAGTTTGACGTGAAGACTAAAAAAAGAGCTATCAGTAGAAGAGATGTACAGAAAATTGAAGATTTTCAGCCTGAAGCGTATGAAGGACAATATGCTTCTTTAAGGGATAGGCAACAGCGTCATTTACTGGCAAAGCATGTATTCTTATTCAGCTTCTACTGTGGCGGTATAAATTTCGTGGACATCGCTTCATTGAAATGGTCTAATATACACACAGATATATACGACATAGATAGAATCAACTATGTTAGAAAAAAAACTAATGGAACTTTAAACCCTAAAATATTACCATCTGTTTCGAAAATACTATCCTATTATAGATATACTCACAACGGTAAAGAGGATAACTACATTTTTCCGATTCTAACATCCAACTTACACAAAACAGCGACCCAGATTCATAACAGGGTTAACAAGGTGATGACCCAGATTAACTCAGACCTTAAGCTTATTGCTGACAAATGCGGAATTAAGGTCAACTTAACTACCTACGTTGCCAGACACACGTTTGCAACTTCCTTGCGGTTAGCAGGTGAAGAGATACGCGTAATTAGTCAAGCTATGGGTCACACAAGCGAAGAGACAACTCGGATATATCTCAAAGAATTGAATACAGAACTTATTGATTCTGCTTATGACAAGTTATAATAATCAAATCTAAAATCTATGAATAGCTGGCTTTCACGAACTGACATAATCAAAACTGCATGTGAATTTTTATCTCAGGAATACTCTGACCGTATTCAGGAAAGAGTATTCTATATACATCACAATTATAGTAACACATGTAATGATATATTAGATAGAATAATAAAAATTGTTACACATCTTAGAGATAACTTTGATGAACGGATTGCATATTATAGGGAGCCTATTAAATTCGAAAGTCTTGAAGAAGAAGTTGAACATTATCGCAAATCTATCCGGGCAAAACCAATAATTGATTATGTACCACCCACAAAAACAGATGAAGAAATTTCCTACTTACGGGAAAACCACAAAGTTGATAGGGTTTCTTTGATTGGCGAATATGTCACGGGAGTTCGGGGCGAACTGAATAGAAATGAAGTAGAACGAATCTTACAACAAATAATCGAAGCTAAAAACAAAATATCGAACGAAAAAAAATCAATAAATAAATCATTAACACTAGATGAAAAAATAAATGATGAAATAAAATCTTTATCGGACTTATTAGAAGGAAACTTAGATGAATGCATTCGAATATTAAAAGATGTTTTATCAGAAAATGATAGACATTCCTTAGATATAAATAGCAGATGGAAAAAAAGGAAAAATGATTTATCTATTTTAGTTGCGTGGATGGACGCAATAAGACAAGCAGGTAAATTCAAAATGAACTCGATAGATGATAGAAAAAAATCAGAATTATTAAACGCTCAATTTCCTGGCATTGATTTTAAACTGAATGATACTTCTATATGGAGAAAGCCTACTGATACGTACAACCAATACAAACAGCTTTTTGATAAAAAGTTGAAATATTAATCTATGATTAAGTCTGTAGATGACAAAATGGGCATTTGTTTCTTATGATAAGCGAAGGCTACTTTTGCAAGCTAACGTCTTTAATAACTAATCTACGGATCAACAACACATCAACAATAACATTGATAAATGTAAAAAAATTATGAATATACTGCCCCATCTATCTAATTTTTTAAAATATGGCCTAACTGGCTTAGGCGCTATTGTAGCTGTTCTTGCTTTCTTTTTATTAAAAAACGAGCAAAACAGAAGCCCCAAAAGGGTTAGTACTATCAATGGTATCTACGCCTTTATGGTATTTGGTATAGCCATCATTATTATTGGTTTGTTCGCTCCTAGGGAGGGCAGTGCTAACTCTAATAGAAATAAACAAACGCACGATATACAAGCACAACGAGCGAAGAAACCTAGCATAAATCTTAATCAGAAAGGGGCAAAGGGTGCAGATCAAGACTCAAAAATTAATCTGAGCGATTCTGAGGATGCTGATATCAAGGTTGTCCAAGACGCGTCAGGTGATACAATCAAGGATGAGTAGCTGATGTACTTCGTAATAGTCGTGAATGACTTAACAAAGAGGTCAGACCTATGAAAGTAATTTATATTTGGCTACTGTGCATGTTACCAACATGTGTTTTGGCTCAGTCTGGTCAACCCACGTCTCAACAGGCCAAGATTGAAAATAAAGGCAGTAATAACAACATCAAGGTTATCCAAGCTGGTACTGTTGTTACATACAATCTGCTTAATGAACAGGATGCCCAGAAGCTATTGGACTATGTGATAGGCATACCATCCATTGCCAAGCAACTTACAACTCTGACAAGTGAAATTAGAAACCAAGGTAAGGGGTTAAAGAAGGTACTCCTTGAGATAGCTCGTAACACTTCCCAAGAGGGTTTCATCAGTCTAAATGACTACAATAAGGGCTTGGAAGGCTACATTCTCAAAAACAAGCAGTTAGAGGAGGAGTTAGCAAAGTTTAAAGTTCAAAACCAGAACACTGAGTTTGCCACTGTATTGGCTCAGGCGGAAGAGAAGTTAAAGCAGTTAGACAACGAGGGCTACCAGCAGGTATTTGAAACCTTCAAGCAACAGCGAAAGGTTAAGCGGCAACTGGAAGCTGAAGAGTATGCACAGGCGGCTTATCTACAAGCACAGAACAGCTACAACCAGTTTCAGTATGAGAAGGCCTTGCAACAGCTAGAAGAGGCGTTGCAGTACCCAGTTGAAGATAGGGTTGCCTACTTATTCACAAAAGCAAACATTTTAAGAGATAGTTACCGTTTGGATGAGGCTGTTGGTGTTCTCCTAATGCTCGACAATCAGGAGTTGAACGATACACTCAGGGGAACAGTCTACAACAAATTAGGCGAGGTCTATACTCACAAGGGTCTATATGATAAGGCCATAGAATATCATACTCAGGCTTTGGCCAACAGACTAAAAATACTGGGGGCAAAGCATCCTGCTGTGGCTATTAGTTATAATAACCTAGGGTGGGTGTATGCTGAGAAGGGTGCTTATGACAAGGCAATTGACTATTACGACAAATCTCTGGCCATCAACTTGAAGGTATCGAGTGTTGAGCAATTGACGATATCCGCGATTTACAATAATCTGGCGGAGGCCTATGCTCGCAAAGGAGAATATAATAAGGCTATAAGGTATCATACTCAAGCTCTAGCCATCAGTATAAAGGTGTTAGGGGCTGAGCACCCCATCATAGCTAGCACCTATAACAATTTAGGCTTAGTTTACTACCAAATGGGCGAGTTTGATAAAGCCATTGAATACCATACTAAGGCCTTGGCTATTCGGCAGAAGGTATTTAAATCTGACCATCCAGATTTAGCCGTAAGCTACAATAGTCTAGGCCAAGCATATTCTGAAAAAGGGGACTATGATAAAGCTACTGAATTCCATACCCAGGCTTTATCAATAAACATAAAAGCACTAGGGGTCGAGCACCCGCGTGTGGCCATAAGCTACAGCAATCTTGGCCAGGTTTATTTTGGTAGAGGTGAATATGATAAGGCAATGGAGTATCATACTAAAGCCCTAGCTATTAAGTTGAAAATATTAGAACCCAACCACCCGTCGGTTGCGATGAGTTATAGCAATTTGGGTGAGACTTATGCAGGAAAAGTCGAGTATGATAAGGCAATTGAGTACCACACTCAAGCATTAGCTATCAGGATAAAGGTGCTAGGAGATGAACACCTATTTGTAGCCGCAAGCTACAAATACTTAGGCGAGGCGTATGACCAAAAAAATGAGTATGATCAAGCCATTAAATATTATACACAAGCTTTAGCCGTTTATCAGAAGGTGCTGGGAACTGAGCACCCAATGACACAAACTTCCCTTGATAACCTTGCTTTTGCTCTTATTGCTAATGGTAACCTTACCCAAGGTGTAAGTAAGCTGGAGCAAGTTAAGGAATTTGTTCAAACCCCTGTTAAAGCGACTTATTTCAATCAGGTTGGCAAATATTACTATAGAAAACATCAATATTCAGCAGCTAGTAATTTTTTTACGTTATCTAAGGATTATCTAATAAAAGAAAAAATTATCAAGACAAACGAATTATGGGCTATCGTATACCGTAACCTAGGTAGCACTCAAGTGAAGCTACTGAAGAAACAAGAAGCTATGCAGAGCTATGTAGAAGCTATAAGGCTATCTAAGAGTTTGAAAAATAATGCGTTAATTGAGCAGATTAAAATAGAATATAATAGTTTAGTCAGATAATGTTGTTCACTAGCGAATATTTCTTTAAAGCTTGTGGTTCCTGAGACAATCATCTTGTTTCTATAAAGTAAATACATTTACGAACTAATTCTCACGTCGATAATATTCTCAATATTCCCAGTATTCTCAGTATTCTCAATATTCCCAGTATTCTCAATATTCCCAGTATTCCCAGTATTCCCATTGTGAATAGCGGGAACACTGGGAATTTTTGTCAATATACCTTTGCGTTATCAATTTAATTACAACTAACACAATGGATAATAACATATTGATAATCAACAAAGAAGATTTAAGATCAATCATTACTGATTTCGTAAAAGAAGCCATTCTTACTCAAAAAGAGACACATACAGTTGTAAATCAAGATCTTATTGAGTTTGGCGACATGGACTGGCTATACAGTATATATCCCGATTCAATATCGAAGGCTACTATCAGGCATAAATCAGCAATGAATGGAATTCCAGGCAAAATCAAGTTTGGGAAACGTGTATTATATAATAAGTCTGTTGTTTTGGAATGGCTACGGTCCCAATCTTCTACGAGTAGAAAACTATATAAGAATAAAAAGCTAATTCCGTAGTTAGTATCAACAAAGTTACTTGCAGAAATTTTTACAATTGTGATATAATTTTAGGTAGTGGCCTAACTGCGTTGAATAGAGTATCTTTGTGAATGGTCTTAGAAGCAGTCACCTGTAAGCATTGTGGGCAAACCCAACACGTCAAACGCTATGGCACTACCCGCGCTGGTACCCA